>UMFO01028460.1_pt1 | contig 97456 bp, 73 predicted proteins | sample 1965051 | NCBI WGS metagenome assembly UMFO01 (sample SAMEA4836050, study PRJEB28245) | human gut metagenome | biome: gut microbiome; material: fecal sample | place: Denmark | collected 2008
GTGTTTTCCTTAATTGCGTGGCAAAGGTACAAGGTTATTTTGAATTATGCAACAACTTGGCCGAAAAAATATTATAAAGGAGGGCTTTTTTTGCATTTTAGGGAATTGATGGTATATAATTGTGCTAGCAACACGGTTAAATTGTGTCCAGTTGTATATGTTTATCGGGATGATGTGTTAGCTTTTCATTTCATCATTCTAAAGCATGTCGGGCTGTCTGTATGAGGTTGCGTTTGTAAGCAGCATTATATATGTGCACTGACGGAAAGTCTATTGTGGACAATTGTGAAGTCGACGTGTTGCGCGTCAGCTATGTAGGTTATGCCATTCAAGAAATTCCGGTTGCTTTGGGAAAGCAGATGCGGATCATTCTGGAAGAAGATATAGAAGTGTTGGATGAAGTGGTGGTGGTAGGCTACGGTACGCTGAAAAGAGTGAATTTGACTGGTGCCGTGTCGGTTGTTACTGCCGATGAGCTTGCCAGCAAGCCGGTCATGAGTACGGCGCAAGCGATTGCCGGATTGGCATCGGTGTACTATCAGTTTGAAACACGTACTTGGTCTCCTCATAACCGCTATTTCCTGATTCCGCAAAACGACATTAATGTCAATAAGAACTTGAAGCATATAGCTGCATCGGTTGTAAGATTAATAATCTTACAGCGTGAAGATTAATAATCTTTCGGTATGAAGATTAATAATCTTACAGGCAAGGCAGCCATGCGAATGGGATTGTCGGACTAAGCAAATGTTCTGGCTTGGCTTGGAAAAGCAACTGATGGACATATGAAGTGGAAGCTCCTTGGCACCGATTATTATCGGTAAATATGTCTGTACTCTTGTGGTGTCATGCCGGTCAGTTTTTTAAACAAGCGATTGAAGTAGGAATAATCATCAAAAGCCAGTCGGAAAGAAATTTCTTTTACAGATAATGCTTCCGTAATCAGGAGCAGTTGTGCCTTTTCTATTTTTTTCTGGTTGATGTACTGGAGCGGGGTCATGTTCATTTCACTTTTGAAAAGACGGATGAAATGGTCTTTCGACAGGCAGGCGTTTTCTGCCAGTGTGTTCAGGCTGATTGTTTCACCGATGTGCCTGTGTATGTATAAGACGGATTTTACGATGCGGTTGTCTTTGGTCTCTATTTTCGATTTCGCTTGTTTGAACAGGCGGGCGAGCAGCTGGAGCACAATGCCTCTCGATTCCACTTTGTCGCAAAAAGCGCGTTGCCTGTTTTTCATCAGGCTTTTCATCAGGGTAAGATTGTTGTCGTAGGTGGATGGATCGGACTTCTGCAAGCTCATGTGCGGGTTTATTTCGCATAAGCGTTCAAATAACTGCAATTCCCATTTCCCTGTTGGTATCTCGAACGGAAAGTCCCATAATTCCAGCCAGTCCTCATCTGATTTATGGTCGTCGTAAATATGCAAGTAGTAATGCACGAAACGCGAATTGCAGATATAGGTATGTCGTGTAAAAGCAGGGATGAAGTATAAATGGTTGGGGTGTAATGTATATATACCGTCTGCAAATTGTATTTTAGCCTCACCTTCGGTAACATAATATAAACGGCTGAAAGGGCTGCTCACGTTCTTCCAGTTCCAGTCAGCATCTTGTATGGCTAAGCCCACATTCAATACTAAGGGGTGCAATTGGTCTACTTGTAAACTCATATATTAATAGGTGTTTTTATATGGCTTTTCAAAGTTAACTTTTTTCTTTTTTTGGGTGCAAATTTATGAAATATAAATCGTTTTTGTTTTCGTTTGAAGATATAAAAATAACGGTTTGTCGATTTTATCCATAAACTTCCTGCTTTGTCCTATTGTGGTTTGCCGTATGTTCGTATCTTTGTTATCAGAAAAACACTAAACACTTATACGTATGAAAACAAAACTCTTGATTGCATCTTTATTTTTATCTGCGGGGCTGTATGCCCAGACTTATCAGGTGCCTGTATCGGAAAGAGATGAACCGATGATGAAAGGAAAGTTCGAGCCTACGTGGGAGTCGTTGAAACAATACCAGGTGCCGGAGTGGTTCCGCAATGCCAAGTTCGGTATCTGGGCACACTGGGGACCGCAGTGTGTAGAAGGATCGGGCGACTGGATGGCACGTTCAATGTATATAGAGGGCTCTCCTGAATATGAATATCATGTAAAGCATTACGGGCATCCCTCGGAGTTTGGTTTCAAGGATGTTATTCCTCTTTTTAAGGCAGAACGCTGGGATCCGGACAAACTGGTGGCGTTTTATAAGAAGATAGGGGCGCAGTATTTCTTTGTGTTGGGAAATCATCATGATAATTTTGATTTATGGGATAGCAAATACCAGCCTTGGAACTCCATCAATATGGGACCGAAAAAGAATATCCTTGCCGGTTGGGAGAAGGCAGCCCGCAAATACGGATTGTATTTCGGAGTCAGTTTGCATGCCGACCATGCGTGGACGTGGTACGAAGTAGCCCAGCGGCATGACACCATCGGTCCCAAGAAAGGCATCCCTTATGACGGGAAGCTGACCAAGGCGGACGGAAAAGGCAAGTGGTGGGAAGGCTATGACCCGCAAGACCTCTATGCACAGAACCATCCGCTGAGCGAGAACAGCTGGGATAATGGCATGATTCATCGCCAGTGGGGATGGGAGAACGGTGCATGTCCTCCTTCGCAAGAATTTGCAACCAATTTCTATAACCGCACGCTGGATGTCATCAACCGTTACAACCCCGATTTGTTGTATTTCGATGTGACGGTATTGCCTTTTTATCCGGTAAGCGATGCGGGATTGAAGATTGCCGCACATTTTTATAACCATAGCATGGCTACGCACAATGGCAAATTGGAAGCCGTAATGTTTGGTAAGATTCTGAACGAAGACCAGCGTAAGGCATTGGTTTGGGATGTGGAACGCGGAGCTCCCAACAAGGCGATTCCGGAGCCGTGGCAATCCTGTTCGTGTATCGGAGGCTGGCACTACAATACCTCCATTTATGAGAACAATGGCTACAAGTCGGCTTCGTATGTCGTAAAGCTTTTGATGGACATCGTGAGCAAGAACGGAAACTTGTTGCTGAGCGTGCCGCTCCGTGCCGACGGGACGTTTGACGAGAAGGAAGAAAAAATCCTGAACGAGTTCGGTGCCTGGATGGACATCAACAAGGAAGCCGTTTATGATACCCGTCCGTGGAAAGTGTTTGGCGAAGGACCGATAGCTGAAGAGGATATTCCGCTCAACGCGCAGGGTTTCAACGAAGGTTCGTATAACAAGGCAGACTCGAAAGAAATCCGTTTCACGCAAAAAGGTGATGTATTATATGCCACTGCACTTGGATGGCCCGAAAGCCATACCGTAATCATCAAGTCACTGGCGGCAGGTTCGGAATTGTATCCCGAAGAGATACACGAAGTGACTTTGCTAGGATATGGAAAGGTGCAGGCGGAACGTACCGCCGGGGGGCTTGCCATCACCTTGCCTGCTGAACCGCTCAACCAAATAGCTCCGGTTTTCCGCATCAGATAAAGACGGGTTGGGAGTCTACATAGATACGGCTTTTCATGAAAGTATATGCAGTCGCCGGTGAAGATACGTTCACCGGCAGGTTTAACTAAAATGTACAGAAGACAATGGATTACGAAGGATATCAAACAAAGACATACGATATTCCGGTCAAGCGTTATTGCCAGACGCTTGACTTGAAGGACAATCGCGCGCTTATTGCCGAATACCGCAAGTTGCACAGCCGTGAATATGCATGGCCTGAGATACGGAGGGGAATCCGTGAGGTGGGTATCTTGGAGATGGAAATCTACATTTATGGCAATAAGTTGTTCATGATAGTAGAAACTCCGCTTGACTTTGATTGGAATGTAGCTATGAAACGGCTCGCTTCTTTGCCACGGCAGGCGGAGTGGGAAGAATGTGTGACACGTTTTCAAGAGTGTCTTCCCGGAAGCACATCGGCAGAGAAATGGCATCTGATGGACCGGATGTTTTACTTGTATGACTGAGAAGCTGTTTTGAATTTCTCCAAAAAGTTTTTCTTGGCATGATGTATCCGTTTTCGTGTGTGCTTTGGGCGATTTTTTGGTCCTTTTCGCTCCTGTTCTTCGTCAGATAGCCCACTATCTTTCCTCATCACAGAAGCGAAAATGCCTCAAAAACTCATCCCAAAATCATCGCACGATAAATTCAAAACAGCTTCTTATTGGGCGGATTTTCAGAATACATATCCGAACCCGAGGTTCAGGTAGATGGGATACATGGCGAATGTAATGGTTTCGAAATCTTTCTGAAAGATGTCGTTCAGTCCCCAGGTCAGGTCGGCGTGTACGGTAAGGTGCTTATAGGCACGCCATGAACCACCCACTTGCAATCCCCATTGGAAACGGCGGAGGTCTTCGGAAAAGTCATAGGTAGCGACGTTGTCACCTGTAAAGTTGACACGGCTTCCTGTAGCATCGGGAGTGCGCAGATGGCCTTCGTAGACGTTCCCGTCGAAGTCACCGCTCATCATATATGACAGGTAGGGGCCGAATACCAGTTTCCAGCGTTCACCTATCTTATAGTTGGCAAGGATGGGGATGGTGAGGAGCGACATCCTTACTTTTGTTTCTACGCCACCTGTCCAAAGTCCTTGTATTTTTCCACCTGTCTCACTGAAGATTTCCATGCCATAGTTTTTCACCGTGGCTTGGGTGGTCATGCTCTTGCTGTCGAGGCGTAACCCTACGCTTACGCCCCATTTCTTGGCTTCGTCTATCCATTTGGTAGCGTTTCCTTCGATAGTGATGGCAAGCCCGGGGCGATAACTGTCGATGCTTCTGATTTCGTGTGGAAGTGGGAGTGGGGAAGTGCCTCCAAAGTTTACACCTGCCTTGAATTCGTATTCCAATCCGTGCAGGGATGACCAAAGCAAGCCTTTGTGTTCCGACCATTGTGCCTGTGCGATGCCTGTGCCGAATGCCAGGGCTACTGCTAAAGTTAATATGTATTTTTTCATGTTGTTTACGTGTTAAGGGTTATTCGCAGATTATTTCCACTTCGTCTATGTACAGTTCGCTTCCTACCGCTCCTCGGAAATAACCTCCTCCTCTGCTGGAGGCGAAAGCGATTGCAAGTTTGTATTTGCCGTTTGCCAGTCCTTCAGGGTCGACGGTCTTGCCGTTTTGTGCCTCGAATGATAAGTCGAAGTAAGTCCATTCATCGGTTTCTTTCATTTCTTGTTGGCCTTGTTCACCAATACGTGCCATCAGTACAATATTCGGGTTGATGCCTCCGGTCAGTGGGAAGAGGTCGCCATCCAGTGTATAGTCGCTGGTCTCAGCTTCGTAAAGCACTGCATAGATGTCGCCTATATCGGTTTGTCCGCTTAGTACTTCATTGTTTTCATCGGTGAATGTCTCACCTTTTTGGTATTTATACCATCCGGTTATGCGTTGGGGTATTTTGGTAAATGGGAAACCGAAGTGGGTAGCCTGTCGTGGAGCTGTGACGGCATTTTGTACGTCGAACGAGCCAACAAACAAGTTGCCACAAGCTATGGGCATTCCTAACGGGAGTCCGAAAGAGCCGGTGCTACGTGTAGTAAGACGTACGCATTTGCCGCTGTGGCCTATTGGATCCTGTACGGTAGGGTATTGCGTCTCGTCGAGTGCCATGCCGCTCAGTTCGTAGCCTGGGTTTCCGCTTGCCCACTGCATGATGCCCGACTCATTGGTGAGATAGAAAATATGATAGGGCGTAGTGGCGCGCAGGTTTTCGAACGAATAATGAGTGGGAAGTTCCATTTTGTTGATGCGGACTACATACGTGGCGGTTGTGTTTCCGTCTTCCGATGTCACGGTGAACCGGCGCAATGTGCGTTGGCTGAAATCGTAATACGGAGGCTGGTCGCCTGCTTCTGTTTCGTCGGCTTGAATGGTTGCGCCGTCGGCAAGCGTAAAGTTCAGTTCCTGCTGTGATACATCTGTACCGTCGAGCACATAAATTTCTATTTCTTTGTGGGTGGCATCTATGCTTGCCAGTTGGATGTTTTCGCCTGTGCAGTCATCGATGGCTGCTTCCACGTTCAGGGCTTCGTCTTGAATGCACGAAGACACCGCCAGGGTAAGAAGTAACCCTGCAAAGATTTTTCGGATATTCATAACATTATCGGCTTTAGCGTAATAACTCGGCAAAGATAATGAAATAAGTGTAACTATTGATAAAGTGAGTGTTAAAATAGGAATGGCGGGGAAGGGTAAGCGTAAAAAAATCCGGCTTCCTGTGACGGAAGCCGGATTGAAATTTGTCGCACCTGTATAAATTATACGATGCCTTGAGCCATCATGGCATTTGCCACTTTCATGAATCCGGCTACGTTGGCACCCTTTACGTAGTTGATGTAACCGTCGGGTTCTGTTCCGTATTTCACGCAAGCTTCGTGGATGTTCTTCATGATGCTCTTCAGCTTTTCGTCCACTTCTTCCTGGCTCCAGCTCAGCTTGATGGAGTTCTGAGTCATTTCCAGACCTGATACAGATACACCACCGGCGTTAGCTGCCTTACCCGGTGCATAGAGAATCTTCGCTTCCTGGAATACACGGATTGCTTCGGGGGTAGAAGGCATGTTGGCACCTTCGGAAACAGCGAATACACCGTTGGCAACCAAAGCTTTGGCATCATCGCCGTTGATTTCATTCTGTGTGGCAGAAGGCAGGGCAATGTCGCCTTTCTCGTTCCAAGGACGTGCTCCGGCTACGTATTTGCAGCCGTATTTCTCTGCATATTCGCGGATACGTCCACGATACAGGTTCTTCAGTTCCATGATGTAATCCAGTTTTTCGCGGTCGATTCCGTCCGGATCGTAGATATAACCGTCTGAGTCGGACATCGTAACTACTTTCGCACCCAACTGAATCAGTTTCTCTACGGTATATTGTGCTACGTTTCCTGCACCTGATACCAGGCAAGTCTTGCCTTTGATGTCGATGTTGCGGGTCTTCAGCATTTCGAGCAGGAAGTAGATGTTTCCGTAACCTGTTGCTTCGGGGCGAATCAATGAACCTCCGAATTCGCGTCCTTTACCGGTAAGCACACCGCTGAATTCACGGGTCAGTTTCTTGTACATGCCAAACATGTAGCCTACTTCACGTCCGCCTACGCCGATGTCACCGGCAGGTACATCGGTTTCAGGGCCAATGTGACGCCACAATTCCAGCATGAAAGCCTGGCAGAAACGCATTACCTCAGCGTTTGATTTGCCACGTGGAGAGAAGTCTGAACCACCTTTGCCTCCACCCATCGGAAGCGTAGTCAATGAGTTCTTGAATGTTTGTTCGAAAGCCAAGAACTTCAGGATACCGAGGTTTACAGAACTGTGGAAACGGATACCGCCTTTATACGGGCCAATGGCGTTGTTATGCTGTACACGGTATCCCATGTTGGTCTGGATGTTGCCTTTATCGTCCATCCAAGTTACGCGGAACTGGTAAACACGGTCTGGAATACACAAGCGTTCAATCAGATTCACTTTGTCGAATTCAGGATGCTTGTTGTATTCTTCTTCGATTGTACCTAATACTTCTTCTACTGCCTGATGGTACTCAGGTTCATTGGGAAATCTTCTTTTCAGATCTTCCAGGACTTTTGCTGCATTCATTCTTCTAATCTTGTTATTGGTTATTAAATATTCTTCTCATTGTTTGATGTGGCAAAAGTATAGATTATTTTTTATTTATGCAACAATTTAGTAAGAAAATCAGAGTAAAAACATCAAAAAGTTGTTTTTGTTTCGTTTTTGTGTGGAAATGACTACTTCTGCTGTTTCTTTTTTAACGCTTTGACAATCGGAATGAACACCAGGGCACCTGAAATGAGTATTGTCAGGATAAGCATGCCGTCAATTTGTGGGCTGGAAGTAAGAACAATGAAACAAAGTGCTGCCCAAGCCAAGGCTAACACGACACATTGTGAAGAGGTGAGTGGTTTTCGCATAAGGTCAGGGTATGAAAAGGTGTATGGTGACAGAAGAAACGCAGATTCACGAAGATTCTCGCAGTTTCTTAATTTGCGAAAATCTGTGTAAATCTGCGTTTCAAACAGAGACATAAATTTATTTTTGGTTATGCAACTTCTTGGCTACGATCGCATCGATGCAGGCGATAGCGGTGATGTTGACGATATCGCGCACCGAGCTTTCAATGTCGGTAAAGTGAATCGGTTTGTTCAGTCCCATCTGAATCGGGCCGATTACTTCTGTTTCGCTCATGCTTTGGATAAGCTGGTAAGTAGCGTTGGCAGAGTTCAGGTTCGGGAATACCAGTGTATTGACTTCTTTACCTTTCAGGCGGGTGAACGGATATTTCTCGTCACGCAACTCGTTGTTGAGGGCAAATCTTGCCTGCATTTCTCCGTCGATAGCCAGATCGGGGAATTCTTGCTGCATGTAGGCTAAGGCTTCGTGTACTTTAGCCGGGCTTCCTTCCTGGTCGGAACCGAAGTTGGAGTAAGCAAGCATTGCCATTACCGGTTCTTGGTTGAAGAAACGTACTGCTTTGGCAGACAATTTGGCGATGTCAATCAGGGTTTCTGTGTCGGGATGGTGGTTGATCAGTGTATCGGCAATGAAATAAGTGCCTTTCTTGGAGTTCAGGATATGCATGGTGCCGAAGTGTTTGTATCCCGGCTGGATGCCGATAACTTCTTTTGCCACCTTAATGGTGTTGGTATATTTGGTATACAGACCTGTAACGAAAGCGTCTGCTTCACCGGTTTCTACCATCATCATACCGAAGTAGTTACGTTCGAACATCTTGTCGTTTGCCTCTTGATAGTTTGCTCCTTCACGGGCGCGTTTCTCGCTCAGGATGCGTGCATAACGTTCTCGGCGCTCTGCTTCACGGTCATGACGCAAGTTGACGATTTCGATACCTTCCAGGCTTAAATCCAGTTCTTTGGCAAGTTTTTCGATGCGTTCTTCGTTGCCCAACAGAATCGGGTGGCAGATGCCTTCGGCTTTTGCTTCTACTGCAGCTCTCAGCATATTGGGGTGGATGCCTTCAGCAAATACGACACGTTGCGGGTCCTGGCGTGCGGTTTCGTACAGCTGGCGGGTCAGTTTGTTTTCTTGTCCCATCAATTCACGCAAATGGTTCTTATAACCTTCCCAGTCTGTGATGTGCTTGCGTGCTACTCCCGAATCCATAGCAGCCTTGGCTACAGCCATAGATACTTCGGTAATCAAGCGTGGGTCTACGGGTTTCGGAATGAAATAATCCGGGCCGAATGTGAGGTTGTTTACGTGGTATGCGTTGTTTACTACATCGGGTACCGGTTTCTTTGCCAGTCCGGCAATGGCGCGTACGGCTGCCAGTTTCATTTCTTCGTTGATGGCTGTGGCACGGGTGTCGAGTGCGCCGCGGAAGATGTAGGGGAATCCGATAACGTTGTTGATTTGGTTCGGGTAATCAGAACGTCCGGTCGACATTAATACATCCGGTCGTGATGCCATGGCGTCTTCGTACGAAATTTCGGGTGTCGGGTTTGCCAATGCGAAAACAATCGGGTGAGAAGCCATGCTGCGTACCATGTCTTGTGTCAGGACATTCCCTTTGGAAAGTCCCAGGAATACATCGGCGCCTTTGATGGCTTCGGCTAATGTATGTACATCGGTGCGGTCTGTCGCAAAGAATTTCTTCTGTTCGTTCAGGTCGGTACGTTCTTTGGTTATGACCCCTTTGCTGTCCAGCATCAGGATGTTTTCCAGTCGTGCTCCCAATGAGATGTAAAGTTTGGTGCATGATACGGCAGAAGCTCCGGCTCCATTTACCACAATCTTTACTTCTTCTATCTTCTTGCCTGCTACCTCCAGCGCATTCAGCAGTCCTGCACTTGAAATAATGGCAGTTCCGTGCTGGTCATCGTGCATGACCGGGATGTCCAGTTCTTCTTTCAGCCGTTGTTCGATTTTGAAGCACTCAGGTGCTTTGATGTCTTCCAGATTGATGCCTCCGAATGTCGGGGCAATCGCCTTTACAGCTTCGATGAATTTGTCGGGATCTTTTTCGTTGACTTCAATGTCGAATACATCAATGCCTGCGTAAATCTTGAACAGTAATCCTTTTCCTTCCATAACCGGTTTGCCGCTCATGGCACCGATGTCTCCCAATCCCAATACGGCGGTTCCGTTCGAAATAACCGCTACCAAGTTTCCTTTGTCTGTGTAGTCGTATGCAGTGTCGGGGTTCTTTTGGATTTCCAGACACGGTTCCGCTACACCGGGAGAATAAGCTAAAGACAAATCACGTTGGGTTTGATAAGGCTTGGTCGGTACGACCTCAATTTTTCCAGGCTTGCCTTGCGAGTGATAAAGCAGGGCAGCTTCTTTTGTTATTTTCACCATCTTCTTTTAGATTTATCGTTAATGTGTTGTGCAAAAGTAAGAATAAAATAACAAATGGACGATATTTAGGCTTTAAAAACTCTAAATTGCAGGAATCGTCACATTTTTTGTCGATAAGATTTGTCATTTGGTCGGATTATTAGGACTATATGTAATAACTTCTTTGTTTTATGGTTATTCTTAGTTAAACACCTATTTTATATAGACACTTTTTTCCTATCTTTGCAAAGCTCAAACGAATGCATTTGGGCAAGTTTTCATAGGCAATTAACAAATCAAGGAAACACTAACAGTTATATTTATGAATATGAGCATGAAAAAAAACAGAAGTTTTTCTTCTAGCCGGATAGCCCTTTTGGCATTGGGCATATCGGCGTTGACTGCATGTAGCAGCCAAGGCGGTAAAATGGGTGATGACGAGTTCACAGTACAGGAAGTGACTTCTACTTCCAGTAATCAGGTGACAAAGTATCCGGCAACAATCAAAGGTTTGCAGGATATTGAAATCCGTCCGCAAGTGTCGGGATTTATCGTGAAATTGTGTGTAGACGAAGGTGCTACCGTTCATAAGGGACAAGCGTTGTTCCAAATTGACCCCACACAATATCAGGCGGCGTTTGACCAGGCTAAGGCAGGAGTTGAGTCTGCGAAAGCAAATCTGAAGACTGTTTCGGAAACGGAAGTGAACAAAAAGATGCTTCACGAACAGAAAATCATCAGTGATTTTGAATATCAGACTGCCGTCAACAACCTGTTGACAGCTAAGGCAAGCCTGGCACAGGCTGAAGCTTCGTACACTGCTGCCAAGCAGAATCTGGGATTCTGTACGGTGACCAGCCCTTCGGACGGCGTTATCGGTACGTTCCCCTACCGTATAGGTGCACTGGTAAGCCCGTCGGTAGCTGATCCTTTGACAACGGTTTCTCAAATCGGGGACATGTATGTGTATTTCTCATTGACCGAAAAGGAACTGTTGAACCTGACCAAGGCAGGTGGTACACTGAAAGAGCAATTGGAGAAGATGCCGGAAGTGCAGCTGGAACTTTCTGATGGAAGCGTTTATGCGGAAAAAGGAAAGATTGATGCCGTGAGCGGTGTTATCGACCAGGAAACCGGTTCGGTAAGCATGCGTGCCATTTTCCCCAATAAGCAGAATGTACTGCGGAGCGGAGGTATGGCGAACATTATCTTCCCTTATACAATGGAAAATGTATTGTTGGTTCCGCAGTCGGCTACGGTAGACATCCAGGACAAGAAGTTCGTTTACGTATTGCAACCGGACAGCACAGTGAAGTATACGGAAATCCAAATCTCGAACTTGAACGATGGCAAGAACTACATTGTGCTTGATGGTTTGAAGTCGGGCGATAAGATTGCGGTAGAAGGCGTAACCCGTTTGAACGACGGTATGAAGATTACTCCGATTACCCCGGCACAGAAGGAAGCCAAATACCAGCAAGCTTTGAAAGACCAGCGTGAAGGAAATTTGGCTACAGCATTTAATTGATAAACCTGAATCGTTATATATAATAAGGTATATATAGAATGAGACTAGATAAATTTATTAACCGTCCGGTATTATCAACCGTTATTTCTATCTTGTTGGTAATCTTGGGTATCATCGGACTTGCCACACTGCCTATTACCCAATATCCGGACATCGCGCCTCCTACCGTTTATGTGAGCGCGACTTATACGGGCGCCAATGCGCAAGCCGTATTGAACTCTGTGATTTCTCCGTTGGAGGACCAGATCAATGGTGTGGAAAACATGATGTACATGCAGTCTACCGCTACTAACAACGGTTCGGCACTTATCACGGTGTACTTTAATCAAGGTACTGACCCGGATATGGCGCAGGTCAACGTACAGAACCGTGTAACTCAGGCACAAGGTCTGTTGCCTGCCGAAGTAACCAAAGTCGGTGTGACTACGATGAAACGTCAGACTTCCATGTTGATGATTTTCTCCGTATATGATAAGGAGGATAAATATAACATTGAGTTCCTCGAAAACTACGCAAGTATCAACTTGATTCCGGAAATCAAGCGTGTAAGCGGTGTGGGTGACGCCAATGTGATGGGTACCGACTACTCTATGCGTATTTGGTTGAAGCCGGACGTGATGGCACAATATAAGTTGGTGCCGAGCGACATTACGGGAGTGTTGGCAGAACAGAACGTGGAAGCCGCTCCGGGACAGTTCGGTGAACGCGGTAACCAGTCGTTCCAGTACACCATCCGTTACAAGGGACGTTTGTCGAGCGAAACCGAATTTGGTGACATCGTTATCAAATCGTTGCCGAACGGTGAATTGCTTCGCCTGAAAGATGTAGCTGAGATGGAATTGGGCCGTTTGACTTATAACTTCAACAATACAGTGAACGGTCACAAGGCGGTATCTTGTATTGTCTACCAGATGGCGGGAACCAATGCAACGGAAACCATTGCCAATTTGGAAAAAGTGCTTGCCAACTATGAAAAGAACCTTCCCGAAGGTTTGGGTATCAATATTGCGCAGAGTGCCAACGACTTCTTGTTCGCTTCTATCCATGAGGTAGTCAAGACGTTGATTGAAGCATTTATCCTGGTGTTCATCGTGGTGTATATCTTCTTGCAGGATATGCGTTCTACGTTGATTCCGGCGATTGCTATCCCGGTAGCGTTGATTGCTACCTTCTTCGCCTTGAAGTTAATCGGTTTTAGTATCAACTTGCTGACCCTGTCCGCAATGGTGCTTGCGATTGCCATAGTGGTCGACGATGCCATAGTCGTCGTCGAGGGTGTCCATGCCAAGTTGGACCAAGGATATAAGTCGACCCGTGAGGCTTCTATCGATGCCATGAGCGAATTGGGTGGCGCTATCGTTTCCATTACCTTGGTGATGATGTCCGTGTTTATCCCGGTAAGTTTCATGAGCGGTACGGCTGGTACGTTCTACCAACAGTTCGGTTTGACCATGGCTATCTCTATCGGTTTCTCGGCTTTGAACGCCTTGACGCTTTCTCCGGCACTGTGTGCCTTGTTCTTGAAGCCGCACAATTCAGAGGCTACGTTGAAAGAACGCATGGGTACAGCCTATAAGGAATCTCGTAAGATTATGGTGGCACGTTATACCGATGCGATTGGCAAGTGGATGAATCCGAAGATTGTCATTCTCTTTACAATAGTTGCCATTTTGGGTATGATTTTCGGTCTATTCAGTTTCGAAGAACATCCGGTAATCTGCGTACTGATGATTATCATCGCTATCTTGGCTTTTGCCGGCATGACGACTGATAAGTTTAAGGCTTCGTTCAACAAGTCGTATAATTCGTTGTTGGGCAAGTACAAGAAACGTGTTGTGTTCTTTATCCACAAGCGTTGGCTGTCTATGGGATTGGTTGCCGGTACGATTGCTTTGCTGGTTGTCTTTATGAGCATTACGCCGATCGGTATGATTCCGAATGAAGATACGGGTACCATCATGGGTTCGGTGACTTTGCCTCCCGGTACTTCTCAAGAACGTGCGCGTGAAGTGTTGGCACAGGTGGACAGTCTGATTGCAGCCGAACCAGCTGTTCAGTCACGTACCGTGATTTCCGGATTTAGTTTCATCGGTAGCGGTCAGGGACCTTCTTACGGTTCTATCATCATCAAGCTGAAAGACTGGGAAGAACGAAGTACGCAGCAGAGTTCGGATATTGTGGTCGCCACGTTGTTCATGCGTTCACAGAAACTCTTTAAGGATGCGCAGGTATTGTTCTTCGCTCCTCCGATGATTCCGGGATATTCTATTTCAACCGATATCGAGTTGAACATGCAGGATAAGACCGGTGGTAGCCTGGATCACTTCTTCCAAGTGGTAAATGATTACATTGCCGCTTTGCAGGAACGTCCGGAAATCAATTCGGCTTCTACCAACTTCAACCCGAGCTTCCCGCAATATCAGTTGGATATCGATGCGGCTGCTTGTAAGAAAGCAGGTATCAGCCCGAGCGACATCTTGACCACGATGCAAGGTTACTTCGGCGGTATTTACGCTTCAAACTTCAACAGCTTCGGTAAGATGTACCGTGTGATGATTCAAGCAGAACCCGATGCTACAAAGAACTTGGAGTCGTTGAACGGAATCAAGGTGCGTGGCAGTGACGGCGAGATGGCTCCTATTTCGCAGTTCGTATCGCTGAAGAAGATTTACGGTCCGGATGTCATCAGCCGTTTCAACCTGTATACTTCTATTCAGGTGATGGTTTCTCCGGCTGCCGGTTATTCTTCAGGTCAGGCATTGCAAGCGATTGCTGAAGTAGCAAACGATAACTTGCCTGCCGGTTTCGGTTACGAATTGGGAGGTATGGCGCGTGAAGAGGCACAGACCACCAATACGACAGGAATTATCTTTGTGCTCTGTCTGGTATTCGTTTACCTGTTGCTGAGTGCACAGTATGAAAGCTACCTGTTGCCTTTGGCAGTATTGTTGTCAATACCTTGCGGTTTGTTGGGAAGCTTCCTGTTTGTCAACGGTTTCTCGGCATTGGGCAGTATTCCGGCATTGAAGATGGTATTGGGAACGATGTCGAACGATATTTATATGCAGATTGCGTTGATTATGTTGATGGGGCTGTTGGCAAAGAATGCCATTTTGATTGTAGAGTTCGCGCTCGACCGTCGTAAGCAGGGTATGAGTATATCTTGGGCAGCTGTCTTGGGTGCTTCCGCCCGTCTGCGACCGATTCTGATGACTTCTTTGGCAATGATTATCGGTTTGCTCCCGTTGATGTTCGCCTTCGGTGTAGGTGCCCACGGTAACCGTACATTGGGTGCTTCGGCTATCGGCGGTATGTTGATTGGTATGATTTTCCAGATTTTCATCGTTCCGATTTTGTTCGTGACGTTCCAATGGTTGCAAGAAAAAGTTAAACCGATGGAATGGGATAGCTTGGACGAAAGCGAAGTGGAATCTGAAATTGAACAGTATACTCCTACTAAACGATAAGATGATAATGAAGAAACAAATAATAGGAATTGTGTGCGTAGCTGCTATGATGAGCAGCTGCCACATTTATAAATCGTATGACCGTCCGGAAACGATAGATGCTTCGGGCATCTACCGTGACCCGGTTTCGCCTACGGATACGTTGGCAACAACCGATACGACAAATATGGGAAACCTGCCTTGGCAAGAAGTTTTCCGCGATGCCAAGCTGCAGGCGCTTATTGAAGAGGGATTGGCGAACAATGTGGATTTGCAGGCTGCCGCCCTTCGGGTGGAAGAAGCGAAAGTCATGCTGACTGCTGCCAAGTTGTCTTATCTCCCTTCCATCAATCTGGCTCCTCAAGGTACTGCAACCAGCATGGATGGAGGAAATTATGTAAAGGCTTATACGCTGCCGGTTGCAGCCAGTTGGGAACTTGATTTCTTCGGTAAGATTCTGAATACGAAACGCGGGCAGAAGGTGGCTTATCTTCAGAGCCAATATTCTGAACAAGCTACACGTTCGCAAATCATTTGCGGCATTGCGAATACGTATTATTCTTTGTTGATGCTCGACCGTCAGGTAGAGATTACAAGCCAGACTGTGGACATCTATAAGGAAAACGTACGCACGATGGAAGCGATGAAGATTGCCGGAATGACTACCGAGGCTGCTGTAGCCCAGATGCGTGCCGCTTACCATCAGGTACAGGCTTCGTTGCTGGACTTGCAGCGTCAGGTGCGTGAAACTGAGAACTCGCTTTGCGTGCTGTTGGCAAAGACTCCTCAACCGATTGACCGCAATACTTTGGATGAGCAGGTGATGCCGGAAGATTTGACGGTAGGCGTTCCTTTGCAATTGTTGGAAAACCGTCCCGATGTTAAGATAGCCGAGATGACTTTGGCAAGTGCATATTATACAACCAATCAGGCGCGTGCTGCGTTTTATCCGGGATTGAACATTACGGCTACGGCAGGTTGGACGAACGGGTCGAACATTTCGGTTGCCAATCCGGCTGAGTTCATGTTTCAGGCATTGGCTTCATTGGCACAACCTATCTTTAACAATGGCAAATTAGTGGCTAACTTAAAGGTTTCGAAAGCTGAAGAAGAGATTGCACGTATGAATTACCAGCAGACCATTCTGGAAGCCGGAGAGGAAGTCAGCAATGCCTTGCGTCTCTATGATACACAGGACAAGAAGCTGGAACACGACCGTCAGCAGGTAGACCAGTTGGACAAGGCGGTTACTTATACCAAAGCATTGTTCCAAAGTGGTGATGCCACATACCTGGAAATCCTGACGGCACAGCAGAACCTGCTGAGCGCTCAATTGACCGAAGTTTCGGACAATATGCAGCGCATACAGGCAGTCGTTTCTTTGTATAGTGCATTGGGCGGAGGTAGAGAATGAGATTTATTAACCTTAAAATAAAGCAACTATGATCAGTCCTTTAGCTTATGTTGACCCGTCTGCAAAGATTGGCAACAATGTTACGGTTCATCCGTTTGCCTATATCGATAAGAATGTCGAGATAGGGGATGACAATGAGATTATGCCTTACGCAAGCCTGATGAGTGGTACACGTATGGGTAACGGTAACAAGGTCTGTCAAGGAGCAGTGATTGCAGCTGTTCCGCAAGACTTTGCCTATACAGGAGAAGATACCATTGCACGCATCGGAGACAATAATGTGATTCGTGAGAATGCCGTGATTATCCGTGCTACACATGCCGACCATGAAACATCGGTGGGTAATGGTAATTTTATCATGACCGGTGCACGTTTGTCGCACGACGTGACAGTGGGCAACCGGTGCATTATCGGAAACGGTTCGCAAATTTCAGGAAACTGCATCGTTTTCGATTGCTCTATCCTGACATCGAATGTGCTGATGCAGGGAAATACGCGGCTGGGAAGTTATTCGGTGGTGCAAGGAGGTTGCCGTTTCGTAAAGGATATACCTCCTTATATCGTGGCAGCGCACGAACCGATTGAGTTCTACAGCATCAGTACGCTTGTGCTGGAGCGTGCAGGATTCTCTGAGACCTTAGTCAAGCACATTGCGCAGGCATACCGTATTTTGTACAAGGCAAATACCTCACAGCACGATGCGCTGATCCGTATCAGGGAGCAGATTCCGAATAGTCCTGAAATTGAGAACATCATCAAGTTTGTGGAATCTTCCAAGCTGGGTATCATTCATTGATTTGTATCTCTTGTTGAGATAAGCATAAAAACTTCCAAAGCCCGTAAGGAGCTTTGGAAGTTTTTTTATTTGGTACGTGTGTGGCGTATGTCGAAAATCTGTTATCTTTGTGCCGTTTTTTTAGTGTGAGAACGATGAAAAATAAAGTTACATCCACGTTTCTCTTTGCTTTGCTGGTTGCAGGAGGTTTGTTGGCGATGTATTTCCTGCCTGTCTTGAAGATTGGGGGATATACGTTGCGCAAAGTTGATTTACTGTCCGACTTGCGCCCCGACCCTGTGGAGGAGGTGCTGGCAGACTCTGATTCTTTGGTGTTGCCTCCGGTGGTGAAGCCTGCCTTTGTCGATACGTGCAAGACCGGAATGACTTGCATCGAAGACTATGCCGATTCTACGATGCGGGGGATGTCGCATTTCTACGAAGCCTTGTCGGCTTGTCCGACGCTTCACCGTCCCGTGCGTATTGCTTATTTCGGAGATTCGTTTATCGAAGGAGACATTCTCACTGCCGATTTGCGTGCCATGCTTCAGTCGCGTTTCGGCGGTTGTGGTGTCGGTTATGTCCCGGTTACTTCCCGTGTGGCAGGATTCCGCCCCACGGTTAAACATACGTTCAGCGGTTGGAAGACCCATTCGGTTACTGATTCGGTGGGCTTTAACCGCCGTTTGCAGGATTTGTCCAATCATTATTATTATCCTTCGCCGGGTGCCCGTGTTACGTTGAAAGGTTTGGGTACATACGCTGACCATCTGGGAGCGTGCGAGGCGTCTTCCTTCTATTTTGTTTCGCTCGACTCCATCCGGCTTTCGGCTGTACTCAATCAGGGAGCGGATACGGTTTCGTATGCTTTTGCCGGCGACAGCCTGTTACAGGCTGCTACGGTGCAGGAGGATATACGTAGTGTCGAATGGAGAGTGGAACATACAGATTCTACTGCTATCTGTTACGGTGTGACCATGGATCCTTCTTCGGGCATTGTGGTTGACAACTTCAGTACCCGGGGCAGCAGCGGGCAGCAGTTGGGCGGTGTGCCGATGCCGATGTTGCGGGCGTATAACCGGCTCCGTACATACGATTTGATTGTCTTGCAATACGGTTTGAATGTGGCATCGGAAGGTATAACGAATTACCGCTATTACACTTCCGAAATGGTGAAGGTAATCAACCGTTTGAAAGAGGCATTCCCGCAAGCTTCCTTCTTGCTGGTCAGCATCGGAGACCGTGAGTCGAAGGATGAGACAGGCAAGTTGCGTACGATGCCGGGTGTCAAGAACCTGGTGCGCTATCAGCAGGCACTGGCTGCCGAGACGCATATCGCTTTCTGGAATCTTTACGAAGCGATGGGGGGAGAAGGCAGCATCGTGAAGATGGTGGAGAGCAAGCCTCAGATGGCAAACTATGATTATACTCATATCAATTTCAGGGGAGGGAAACACTTGGCTGGATTGTTATTTGAGACATTGATGTACGGCAAGGAACAGCATGAGAAACGGAAAGCTTATGAAAATGAATAGGTTACGATACGCTTTAGCATTGCTCTTTCTGGTGGGACAATGGGTATACGCGCAAGATACTATACCCGTCCAGCCCAAGCCGGACAGGCATTCGGAGCCGATATATTCCAGTGAAGAAATGACCCGGCTTATGGAATTCATTGCCGTAGACAGTCCGATGCCGGATAAGTTCTTGCAGACTGAAGATAATGTTCTGACAGACCCGACGGCTTCTTTAGCACCTTTCTTTGCAAAGTTAAAACGGTTGGACCGTCCGGTACGCATTGTGCATATCGGCGATTCGCATGTACGTGGACACGTCTTTCCGTATGTGATGCGCCGTTGTCTGGAAGATGATTTCGGAATGAGGGCAGTAGAAGACCTTCCGGTGTCTTATCAGACTTCGGGATTGGCGGTGGAAACAGGCAGGGAAGGAGTGGTGTATCATATCTTGGGGGTAAATGGAGCTACTTGCGCTTCGTATTCCACGCCCGAACGTTTGCAAAAGGTGGCAGACTTGCATCCCGATTTGGTAATCGTGTCATTTGGAACAAACGAGGCGCACGGGAGGCGTTATTCTGCTTCCGAACATACAGAAGCTATGAGAACCATGCTGGCTGTATTGAAACAGCAATGTCCCGATGTGGCTTTTTTATGGACAACTCCGCCCGGTGCTTACGTTAGGAACGGACGGCGCGGACCGCGTGTCATCAATCCGCGGACACCTTCGGTGGTAAGTACCGAATTGCGTTTCGCACGCGAGAACGGGCTTGCCGTTTGGGACTTATACGATATTGTGGGAGGAAAGGAGCGTGCCTGCCTGAACTGGAATGCGGCACATTTCTATCAGCGTGACAAGATTCATTTTACGAGAGAAGGATATATAGTACAAGGTTTATTGCTTCACGAAGCATTCATAAAGGCTTACAACGATTATGTGGCAACTGGATTGGAGTAAACTGGCAGAGGTCCTGACTTATGACCCCAGCCAGCCGATGATATTCAACAGCGGACTGTTTCTGTTTCTTTTTTTAGGGTTCAGCCTGGTTTATGCGCTGTTGCAGAAAAAGACGACGGCACGCCTGCTGTTCGTCACGGCATTTTCGTATTATTTCTATTACAAAAGCAGCGGCATTTATTTTTTCCTGTTGGGAATTGTGACGGTGAGCGACTTCCTGCTTGCCCGGCAGATGGTGCATACGGTCGCTCATTGGAAAAGGAAGTTTCTGGTAGTTGTCAGCCTGTGCATTAACCTGGGCTTGTTGTGTTACTTCAAATACACCAACTTCTTTTACGAAATGCTCTGCCCTTTGTGGAACGGAAGTTTTGAACCGCTCGACATCTTCCTGCCGGTAGGCATTTCCTTCTTTACCTTCCAGTCGCTCAGCTACACCCTCGATGTGTATAGGGGCGACCTGAAACCGCTTTCCAACTTGCTCGATTATGCTTTCTATGTATCGTTCTTTCCCCAGCTGGTGGCGGGTCCCATTGTGCGTGCCCGCGATTTCGTGCCTCAGATACGCCAGCCGCTCAGGGTTACCAACGAGATGTTCGGGCAGGGTATCTTCTTTATCGTGAGCGGTCTGTTCAAGAAGGCGGTCATATCCGATTACATCAGCATCAATTTCGTGGAGCGCATCTTCGATAATCCCGGTTTGTATTCGGGATTGGAAAACCTGTTCGGGGTATATGGCTATGCGCTGCAGATTTATTGCGACTTTTCGGGGTACAGCGATATGGCAATCGGGCTTGCCCTGCTGTTGGGCTTCCGTTTCCCCATCAACTTCAATTCGCCATACAAGTCGGACAGCGTGACCGATTTCTGGCATCGCTGGCACATATCCCTTTCTACGTGGCTCCGCGATTATCTGTACATTTCGATGGGAGGGAACCGCAAGGGGAAGGTCCGCACGTACATCAACTTGATTGTAACGATGCTTTTGGGAGGCTTGTGGCACGGAGCTTCTTGGAATTTCATCGTGTGGGGAGGGCTTCATGGAGCAGCGTTGGCGATGCATAAGTTCTTGCGCAGCCTGTTGCACCGTCCTAAGACCTATCGCAGTACGGGGATTCGGCGTTTCTTTGCGGTGGTGATTACCTTCCATTTCGTCTGCTTCTGCTGGATATTCTTCCGCAACACCACGTTCGAAGGTTCGCAGACGATGATCCGCCAAATCTTTACTTCGTTCCATCCCGAATTGTTCGTGCAGTTGATTACGGGTTATTGGAAAGTTTTTGCGCTGATGGCGTTGGGTTACGTGCTTCATTGGTTGCCCGATAGCTGGCAGGATGCGTGCAGCCGGGGCGTGGTCCGCCTTCCGCTGGTAGGGCAGGCGTTGCTGGTCATTGTGTTGATATTTATCGTGATTCAGGTAAAGAGCAGCGACATCCAGCCTTTCATTTACTTCCAGTTCTAAGGGAAACGTCTTTCACCGTAGAGGCTTTATGGTCAAACAGAAATGAAATGCGAAAAGTCCGGTGATTCCTTATATTGAACGCAAAGGCGCAAAGGCGCGAAAGGATAATTTGGAGAAGGTAAAAGGTTGCGAAGCCCAATGCCGGCCTTTGTACTCTTGGCTCTCTCAAAGATAAAAACTCAGCGCTTCTGCGTCTTTGCGTTCCATTCCTTTTAATAGGTTGATATTGTGAAGGGATATTGCTGCATGGCCCGATGCATATAGCTTCTTCCCTCAGTCCTTGTAGCCAGGACTGCAGTCCTGATAGGCTAGGACTGGAGTACTGACCGCAGAGGATAGCAGTCCTGACAGGACAGGACTGGCAGGATAATAGGGCGTGTTGGGCTTCGCAGCCGAATGCGTTTGCCATTTATTCCGTATCTTTCTTCAGCTTCTTTTCGACGGTAAACTCGTATTGTCCTTGATACCAGTTGCCCGACCCTTCTTTCACTTGCGTGCTTTCCATATCGGCAAGATCCGTGCTGTCCGATTGGAAAGTGCCTCCGTTGGCTTCTCCGTCGATGTCATCGAAGTAAACTTTCTGCTTGCCGATACCTCCGGTAGTGTTCATTTCGTTGGCAAATGCCCCTTGCTTGTCGGTATAGACCGTATCGTCCATATACGGATTGGGCGTGTTGTCCCACGCATTCCGGATAATGACCCGGATGTTCTCGATGGGATTTCCGGCTTCATCGGTCACGGTGCCTTTTACCCGATATTCTACAGAAGGGCTTCCGTATTCTAATGGATAATCATCAGGGTAATCACCATTGTTTTCATCGTCGCAGGCGGTAAATCCTAATGCGACCAGTGCGCCCGACAGGAGGCGCGTCATCCATTTGTTTGTTTTCATATACGTTTTGATTTATGATTTGGTGAATAATTTGTGCAAATGACATACTAACAGTTCGCCTTTCTCGTTGCGCAGGTGCATGCCGTTACCCCGGCAATAGCGGAAATAGTCGCACGAGGCACATTCGCCGGTGCGCATCCATTCGCGGTCGCGATAGGGGAGGAAGCGGTTTTCCCATACTTCCATGAACTCGTCCTGATAGATGTTGCCTTGGTGATAATCGGCGCGGATGCTGGGGCACGATGAAATGGAACCGTCTATCAGTACCGAGCCGACGGTGATGCCTGCCTGGCAGCTGAACAGGTGGTCGCGTACGTCTCCTTCGTAGTTGCCCAAGAAGCCTTCGCATCCGTAACTGATGCGGATGTCTCCGGATTGGCGCGTGCGTTTGATGAAGTCCAGCATCCCCCGGAACTCTTCGGGAGAGAGTTGCAGTTCGGCATCGTGCGCCGCCCTTCCTATGGGGAACACGGTGAAGAGCCGCCAGCGTTTCAGTCCGATGCCGATGAGGTATTGTTTCAGTTCTTCCAGGTAAGGGTAATTGTGCTTGTTCACGCAGGTCACTACATCGAACACGAAGCCGGGTAAGGCTGCCAGCATACGGATGGCTTTGATGGCACGGTCGAAGCTTTCCGGATGTCCGCGCATCCAGTTGTGCTCTTCCTTGAATCCGTCCAGACTGACGGTAGCCGAGTGCATGCCGGCACGGATGAGGCTTTCCAACCGTTCGGGAGTAAGGAACAATCCGTTTGTCACCATGCCCCAAGGGAATCCTTTTTCGTAAATGGCTCGTCCGCATTCTTCCAAATCTTCGCGCACCAGCGGTTCGCCTCCGGTCAGGATGACGAATACCTTGTGCGGGTCGGTGTGTGCGGCTACATTGTCCAGCACCCGCAGGAAATCTTCTTTCGGCATGTCCTGGTAGCCGGCTATCTTTTTGCAATCGCTTCCGCAATGGCGGCAATGCAGGTTACAGCGCAGCGTGCATTCCCAGAACAATTGCCGCAACGGATGTTCCTTGATAAGGTTGTCGGTAAGCTTCCGGTTGATTTCCAACCCCAGGCGTTTGCGTAGTGTAAGTGATTCTTTCATAAACAATGTTTTTCACATTTTTATTAAGTAAATGAAAGAAAACTTCAAATACTGCATGTTATGTCCTGTTTTTTTACGTTCAGAAGCCCAACCGTTTGAATTCGTTTTCGAAGTTGGGTGTGAAGATGCCTGTGCCTAATGCTTTCCGGATGTCCTCTAAAGTCCAGAAGCGTCCGCCGTCCAGTTCGTCGCTGGGGGTGATAGTGCCGTCGTAGGTAGTGCGGTGACTGAACACCAGTTCTTTTTCACGGTCGGATTCGAAGACGTAATGCGTGAGGAGTTGGGGCGTGAAGCCGGTAATGCCTAATTCTTCGCGTGCTTCCCGTACCAGTGCCATTTCTACACTCTCGCCCAGGTCGATGTGTCCGCCTACCGATGTGTCCCATTTGCCGGGCTGGATGTCTTTCCACGCCGGACGGCGTTGCAGGAAGAGTTCGCCCCGGCTGTTGAACACGTGCAAGTGTACTACCGGATGCAGCAGTTTGCTCCCGTTGTGGCATTCGCCCCGCGTGGCTGCTCCCGTTATGTTTCCCTCTTCGTCTACGATGGGGAACATTTCTTTTTCGTTGTCGCTTGTCATATCTTGATTCGTTTATCGGATGAAAAAATCACCACAGGGGACACAGAGTATCACAGAGGAAAATTTAAAGACTCTGTGTGCCTCTGTGGCCTCTGTGGTGAAATATTGCTTGTTTTATCGTCACAAAAATAAGCATTTCATCGGATTTATCCGGCATCGCCTGCCGATTTATTCGGGAGAGACCGTCCGCAGCACGTAGCCTTTTTTCTTGATGGACTCGATGCGTATGCCCGAATCGTCTTTCAGGTAGTGGCGCAGGTAGGAAATCTGCACGTTCAGCGCAAGCGAGTTGGCGTACGAGTCGTTTCCCCATACGTGGGTCAGGATGTCTTCGCGGTAGACGGTCTGGTTGATGTTTTGGAACAGCAGGGTCAGTATTTCCGCCTGACGCGAGGTGACGGTGTGCGCCGTGCCGCATACGGTCAGCTCGTTGGTTTCGGGCGAGAAGAGGGTATGGCTAGCTTGGTAGTGCGGGTTGTCTTCGCTGGTGCTGCCCGCGAAACGTTCTTCTATCTTTGCCAATAGTTCTTCAGGATAGAAGGGCTTGGGGATGTAGTCGTTCCCTTTCAGGCTGAATCCTTTCAGGCGGTCGGAGATTTCGGTGCGGTCGGACAGGAAGAACAGCAGCACTTTCTTGTCCCAGCTGCGGATTTGCCGTGCCACTTCGAAGCCGTTTATCTCCGGCATATTGATGTCCAGTAATACCAGGTCGGGGCGGCAAAGGCGGAACTGCTCCAGCGCCTGCTTCCCGTCGGGCACGTGTACGACTTCGTAGCCTGCTCTTTCGAGGAAGCGTTTCAAGAACAACGAATACGTGGCGTCGTCGTCGGCAAACAGGATTTTTAAGGGTGAATCGTTCATTGCGGTATAGATATATAAAAGGTGGTACCTCGGTTTGGTTCGCTCTCTACGCGGATGTGCCCGCGGTGGGCTTCCACCAAGCTTTTTACGTAGCTCAGCCCCAGTCCCAGTCCCGGAATGTTCTCGCGGCGCACTGCCGGGCTGCGGTAGAATTTCTCGAAGATGTGTTTCAGTTCGTCGGCTGGGATGCCCCTTCCGTTGTCGCTCACTTCGATGTCTGTCCGGTTGCCCGTCTGGCGGAGGGTGATTGTAATGACGGCTTCGCCCCGCGCATACTTCACGGCGTTTTCCAGCAGGTTGCTGAAGATGTTGCTGATGTGCATCCGGTCGGCTTTCACGAGGATGTCTTGCGGCTCGGAGTCGATGCGGATGCTCACGCCCTGCCTTTCGGCCTTTTCCGCCAGCGGACGGAGGAGGGCGTTCAGGCTGAACACGGTGCGGTTGAGCGGAATTTCCTTGAAGTCGCCGTAGGTCATGTTGCGCAGGCGGTTCAGCTTCCGTTCGCCGTGAATGGTGCGTGCCTGGTAGATGAGGCAGAGCATCAGGAGGACTGCCCATACGGCAGATGCCGCCAGCATCCAGTATATCTCTTTCAGCAGCGTGCCGGTCTTGAGGCTGCCTCCGATGAAGACGCTTTCCCGGTTCAGGGGGTTGATGCCGAACTGCAGTCGGTACGTGGGGCGGAAGAAACTGCCTGCCGACACGGTTTCGATGTCCGCCAACAGCTGCCGTCCGGCAGAGGCGGTGACCGTGAGTGCCGGTTCGTCCAGCCGTTCGCGCAAGAAGGCTTCCAGTGCCTGAGGGGAGGCAAGCCCGCGTTCGCTTGCCACGTAGCGTGTCGCCAAGGTACTCCAGTTGTTGTAGGAGACGGAAGCAGGCAGGTAGAACGTGTCGGTCTGTAGCGTCAGGCGTGTGTTCCACCGCACGATGCCGTTTTCAACGTACGAGCCGGGCACCGAAGTGTAGGTGTCCAGCAGCTCATGGGTTTCGGCGGTAAAGAGGTAGACCACGAAGCCTTTGTCGGACGGAATCTGCATCTGTTGCCGGAAGAAGTCGCCGCAGCATTGTCCTACCAGCCGTTTCTGTTCGTTGACCGCCTGCTCCAGCGCGTGCCGGCACTGCAGGCGGAAGCCGATTGCCTGCGCTATCAGAATGGACAGCGAGGCGACTATGGTGACGAGGTTTATCCAAGGGACTGATTTCTTCATAAGCGTATGTTTGATTGCGCACGACAAAGATAGCGGAAAAACCCGGAACTGTGGCGCGGAGTAATAAAATAGTAATATAGGCGTAACCCACGGGTAAGGATTATTTTTCGCCGCCGGGAAGTTTTGCCGTTACTTTGCAGCGAGTTCCAGCCGGATAAGCATTGTCGGAGGCTCGGACGATGCCAATCCTACAGGATACGTGCTGTCGGAGGCTCGGATGATGCCAATCCTGTAGGATAAGTGTTGCCGACTGCGGACGGAATGATAAATCTTAACGAAAACAAAACATACGATGATGAAAAGAATGATTTTTACAGCGATGTTGCTGCACTGCGTCTGTGCAGGCATCGGGGCGGACAGCCTGACGGGAAAAGTGACGGATGAGGCGCATCGGGGAGTGGCGTATGCCAATGTGGTGCTGCTCGCGCTGCCCGATTCGGTTTTTGTGGCTGGCACGGTGAGCGATGCCGACGGATGTTTCATGCTGGAGGCTTCGGCTCTGGGCGAAGGCTTGCTGCGGTTCTCGTGCTTGGGCTACCACTCGTGCACGGTTCCGGCAAGCGGCTTTACGGGCGAAGTGACGCTGTGCGAAGAGAGCGTTCGGCTGCAGGGCGTGGAGGTGGTGGCGGAACGTCCCGTTCATCAGCTGAAAGACGGCGCGCTGCTGACCCGCGTGGAGGGCACGACGTTGAGCCAATACCACCGCATCAACGATATGCTGGCGGTGTTGCCGGGGATGACGTTCACCGTGTCGGGCGAGGTGGAAGTGTTCGGCTTGGGCACTCCGGTGATTTACATCAACAACCGCAAGGCGCGTGCCGACGAGCTGCAGCAGCTCACGCCGCAAGACATCCGTTCGGTGGAGCTGATTACCAATCCGGGCGCACGCTACGACGCCGAGGGGAAAGCGGTGCTGAAGGTCTATACCTTGCGCCGTGACGACGGGCATGCCTTGCTGGCGGAGCACGTGTCGGAGCAGGGCAGGCGGTATTCCGACTACGAGACGCTGCGCTACGACTACTGGAACCGGAAGCTCCACGTGTCGGCGTATTACCAGTATGCCGATTACCGTTCGGTGGTGAACCAGCCGCAATCGCACGAGCTGGCGTTGGGCGACAGCCTGTATCTGTACCGGAATCCCGACCAGGGCGACCGCCGCGACACGAAGCAACATATGTGGTACGCCAATGCAGATTATGAGCTTACCGCCCGTCACGTGATAGGGGCGAAGGTGGAAGGCACACATACACGTGACTATACGTTCCGTACCGGGAGCCTGGCATACGGGTGGAGCCATGCACCCTTGGCGGAAAAAGACATCGACAACGATTACCTGAACCGCACCGACGTGTATCACGCCAACCTGTTCCATAACGCCGACTGGAGCGACCGGCTTTCGTCCGCCCTCAACCTCGACTTTGTGTACAACCGGAACCGCTACCGGCAGGCGACGGCGGAAACAAGTTCGGGCGATCGGCTGGAAACAGAAAGCCATGGGAAGGGGAATTTGTCGATTGCCTCGGGCCAGTTGGCGTTCGATTATCGCCCTGCCTCCGGTGTGCAGGTGGGCTTTGGAAGCGACGTGAGCCGGGTGCATACGCACAACGAACTGCAGAGCACGGCAGACAATGTGGCGGCTTCGCTTTACGATGAAGACGAAGTGCGTGCGGCGGCGTTTGCAGACGTGTCGGCAGAGGCGGGCGACTTTTCTTTCCGGGCAGGCGTGCGTTACGAATATATGCAGATGAAGTTCCGCGACCGGCTGGACGCTTCGGGTAACCTGACCCACCGCTTTCACAACGTCTATCCTTCGGCAAGCGTCAGCTACAAGCGTAACGGCTGGAGCCAGACGTTGTCTTTCTCGTCGCGCACCACACGTCCTTCGTTCCGCCAGCTGAGCAACGCCGTCTATTACAGCAACGAGTTTATGTACCAGCGGGGCAATCCGCTGCTGCTGCCTGCCACGGCGTACAAGCTGGAGTGGAGCATCAGCCACAAACCCTTTTATTTCAGCGCGAGCTATACGTACGAGAAGAACCACCTGTCCACCTGCCATGAGGAAGAAGCGGGAAACCGCATCATCAGCACCTTTTGTAATTACCGCCGCATTCATTACCTGAAGGCGACGCTGAACATTCAGAAGACGTTCGGCATCTGGCATCCTTCCCTTACGTTGGGCATCAGCCAGCCCTTTTTCAAGGTGATGTACCGTGGAGAGCCGCTTGCCTACCATTCGCCCAACTGTACCGCTGCGCTCAACCAGCAGTTCACATTCCCGAAAGACTATCTGCTAAGTGTGTATTACGCCTTCTATTCCGGCGGCGATTTGGAGAGTGTGTCCATTCGTCCTTACCAAATGCTGAATCTGGAATTGCAGAAAGATTTCTTCGAGAAGCGTTTCAGCGTCAGCCTGAAGGCTTACGACCTGCTGCGCACCATGAAATTCCGTGAAGAGCAGCGTGAGGGAAACCTCCGTTTCACCCAGACCGAAGACTACCAGCTGTGGAATTTCTCCGTCAGCCTGGTCTTCCGTTTCAATCAGTTGAAGAACACGTACCGCGGCAAGAACTCTTCGGCAAGCGATATGGAGCGGATGTGACGAAAGGTATTAGGTGACAAGGTACTAGGTACTAGGCACTAGGTACTAGGCACTAGGTTCTGAATAGCTTGGTTTACATCAGCAGGACTATTTGAAACCTAGTCGCCTAGTCCCTGGTTACCTAGTTACCTGATTTCAGTTTTGCCGTGAATGCCTTGGCTTTTTCCAGTGTGGCAGCTTCCTCTTCAGGAGAGGCATAGGCATGCTTGTATCCTTTTATCACGTTCCATTCACCGCGGGTGAAATCGGGGAAAGCTACCGGTGCGCAGCCATTGTCCATCGACAGTTCGCCCAGTTCGGCAAGGCAGCACCATTCGGCAAGGTCGTACACATCCATGTCCAGCGGCAATCCGTTCTGCAGGCAATATACTAAACGGCTGTCCATAATGAAGTCCATACCTCCATGTCCGCCTACTTCTTTTGCCATCTCGCCATATTTCTTCAGGATCGGGTGCTGGTATTTGGCTACCAAGGCTTCTTGCTCAGCTTTCGGAAGGAAGCCGTGTGCGCTGAGGTCGTCCACTTTCGGCTGTACGCCCGAAGCCGAAAGCTGCTCGCTGTCGAGCGCATAGCCTTCTACCGGATATTTGTTGGCGAATCCTTTCGTGCCGGTCAGCTGGTACAGGCGGCTGTAAGGCTGGGGTGTCATTACATCGTGCTGGATTTCAATCACCTTGCCGTTTGCTGTGCGGATAAGGGTGGTGGTATGGTCGCCGTTGCGGAAATTCGTGCAGGCGGAATCGGTGCGTGCTTCTACCAGTGCCTTGCCTACTACCGACTTGGTGTCCATCGCTACCAGCGTCTCCATGCGGTCGCCCCGGTGGATGTTTAAGGCTTGTGCCACGGGACCTAAGCCATGGGTAGCATATACGTCACCGCGGTGTCGCATGTTGTAGTCCAGCCGCCAGCCCAGCTTGTCATCCTCGCCGTTCTTCCAGTAGTGGTCCCAAAATTCGTTCAAGTTGTGGATGTAAGCTCCTTGTGCACGGATAATTTCGCCGAATACGCCTTGTTGCGCCATGTTCAACGTGTTCATCTCGAACCAGTCGTAGCAGCAGTTCTCCAGAATCATGCAGTGCTTGCGGTTCTTTTCGCTCAGGTCAATCAGTTCCCAGCATTCTTTCAGGTTCATAGCCGAAGGTACTTCGATAGCTACGTTCTTGCCGTTCTCCAGTGCGCATTTGGCGATGGGGAAGTGGTGTAGCCAGTCGGCGGCGATGTACACTAAGTCGATGTCATCGCGTTTGCACAACTCTTCGTATCCTTTCTCGCCGGAGTAGATGGCGGCTTTGGGCAGCGAAGCTTTCTGCAACAATTTCTGGCAGGCTTCGGCACGCTCCTGTTCATAGTCGCACAAGGCTACAATCTGTGTACCCGGAATGTAGGTGAAGCGTTCCACGGCTCCCGGACCTCGCATGCCTAACCCTACGAATCCTACACGTACCACTTCCATTTTGGGAAGGGCAAGCCCCAATACACTTTTCTGTCCCGCTGGGCGTTCGGGCGTTTTTACTACGATGGTTCCTTGTTTCCATTCCCACTGTGTGCCTTTATCGTTTGTCTGCACTGTCGAGTCGGGTTGTGTAGTACAAGCTCCAAGGGCTAAACACAGCCCTAAAGCCAATGTTTGGATGGTTTTCATACTTCTTTTGTTTATGGTTTTTATAATGGATGTTTTTGTTTGAAACGCAGATTTTCGCGGATTGACGCAGATTTAAATGCTTTGCAATCAGTCGATTTGAGAAGCTGTTTTGAATTTCTCCAAAAAGTTTTTCTTGGCTTGATGTATCCGTTTTCGTGTGTGCTTTGGGCGATTTTTTGGTCCTTTTCGCTCCTGTTCTTCGTCAGATAGCCCGCTATCTTCCTCATCACAGAAGCGAAAATGTCTCAAAAACTCATCCCAAATCATCGCACGATAAATTCAAAACAGCTTCTGAGAAATGCGGCTGAAATCAAATCGTAAGTCTGATAATAGTCTGTAAAAATAATCTGCGGAAATCCGTGTTAATCTGCGTTTTCTCTTAAAGGGTTTTTCATTTGCTGTGAGATGTATTGTTGCATATCGGGAACAGCCTTGCATGTTTCTTGGTACAGCTTGTATTGCGCCCGTGTGCGGACGTAATTGTGTTCAGGACAGGCAGTTTGGTAATACGTGTCCCCGTTGAGGTAATCGGTCAGGAACCGTACCGCCTGCATATAGGGGAAGAGGCGGACGGCATAGGGCAGCATTTCTATTTCGAGCGGTGTGAGGAATGCGCTTGCCGATTCAAGATATCCGCGGGTGAAAGTCTGGAAAATATTCATGTTGAAATGTATTTTCTTCGTGTCTGGTTCATCTTCGGCAGCCGTGCTGGCGGCAGTGCGCAGGAAGTCGCCGAAGTCGGAAAACACGAATGAGGGCATCACCGTGTCCAGGTCGATGATGCAGAGCACCTTGCCTTCCGCATCGAACAGCATATTGCTTACCTTCGTATCGCAATGGCAAATCCGTTTAGGCAATTTGCCGGCACGGTACAGCCGTTCGGCAGCACACATGTCATCGGCATCCCGTTCCAGTGCGTCTATCAAATCCTGCACTTTTCCCTTTCGTCCTGCCTGGTCCGTTCTTATGGCTTCTCTTAACTGCTGCATCCGGAACTCCATATTGTGGAAGTCGGGGATGGTTTCTTCCAGCTTCTCGGGCAGGTCGGCAAGCATCGCTTCGAACTCTCCGAATTTCAACCCTACCAGATAGGCTGTATCCGGTGTCACCTTGGTTTGTGTGTACGAATCGCGGATATACACACAGGTTCGCCAGTAGTGCGTCCCGTCGAAGTGATAGGTCTTTCCTTCCGTGGTAGGCAGGAAATGCAATACTTTCCGTTCGATGTCCGGTTCTCCGCGTGCTATCAGTTTGGCTCGGATATGCCGGGTCACACATTCGATGTTGTGTTGCAGCAATTCCACATTGGTGAATACGTGGTGATTGATCTGCTGAAGTATATAGTTGTCCGGACCATTTGTCTCGACAAGGTAAGTCCGGTTAATCAGTCCGGATTGTAAAGCCTGGATGCCCTTTATCTCTTTTATCTGAGGAAATCGGGAGGTAACATTTTGCAGTTCGGTCATGTTCATTGTCGCACGTTTTTTTGCAAAGATAGACATTCCCGTGGATTTGTAGCAGGCTCTAGTCAGAAATCTTTCATTATCTGGTCATCAGCCGGTTATTTGAACAAATAGATTGTTTTCGGATAAAACTGTCTGCTTTTTCTAGTGATGTTCATATAAACCAGAATGAAGAAAGGATACAACACGCTTGCAGCGGTGTAGAAACATACGATGGGTGCCAGCCAGGCATAATCGGGCTTATTCCCACTTGCCATCATATTGATGAAGCTCGTCCAGGTAATGATGGCATAAACGAAAACGAGACATCCGCACAGGAATTGGAAATTCAATGCCCTGCATGCTTGTTCTGATATTTCTCTGTTCTTTCTACCGCCTTTATACAGCCAGTAGAACCAAGGAAGTAAGATGTTTCCGAACGGGATAGGCAATAGGGCACCTATCAGTATGCACAGATGAAAGCAGAATAAAATGTTATGAATGTTATGATTTTCCATAATAGATAAGTTTTATTGGTGATTGATACCGCAAATATATAACAAATACGTAAATACACTGAAGGAAACCAAGTACATTTAGTACACAAGGAAGCATAATGTATGCATTTGTTACATGGGGTTTATTGGATGTAACATAGAGAAAAAGAATTGAAACATCATGCTTGGGTTATTCTATAAAAGCAAGTATTTCTGTTGATATTTCCTTTCCTTCCTGAAATGGCTTATAAGCAACCGAGTATATGCTGCAGGATGCTTTCTCCTTCCCCGTAGGGATAAGGTATGCAGCATACTACCGCAATCAGAACGGACAGAATGACAATCAATACAGTGATGTTCCAGCGTACCAATGCCGGAGGAATGGTGCCGATGATGCGGCGTACTTTTTCTGAGCGGAGTTCAATGCGTTTGTCGGTCATGTTTTGAGTTTTTAAGTTTTTGAGTTTTTGAGTTTTTGAGGTGACTAGGTACTAGTTGACCAGGGACTAGGTTTCAAATAGCTTTGTTAACGGAAACCTTAGTATCTGAAACCTAGTCAACTTGTCCTCTAGTCCCTAGTCACCTGATAAAACCTAATTCCCTAATTCCAACTGGTTCTTTACCAAGTTATAATATGCGCCCTGCTTTTCTATCAGCGAGGCATGGTTGCCTGTCTCTACTACTTTGCCTGCGTCAAGCACCACAATCTGGTCGGCGTTCTTTACGGTGGAAAGCCGGTGGGCGACAACGATGACTGTACGTCCTTGATAGAATTTATCCAAATTCTCCACGATAGCCCTTTCGTTTTTCGCGTCCAGTGCATTGGTGGCTTCGTCCAGAAAGATGAACGAGTGATTCTTGTACACCGCCCTTGCTATCAGGATGCGCTGCTTCTGCCCCTGGCTCAGCCCTACGCCGTCACGCCCTATCAGGGTGTTGTATTTCAGTGGAAGGCTCATCACGTAATCGTGTATGTTGGCGATGCGTGCGGCTTGTTCCAAGCGGCCTACATCCACCTCCCCGTCGTCCACCGCGATGTTCCTTGCTATCGATTCCGAAAAGATGACCCCGTCCTGCATCACCACGCCGCATTGCCTGCGCCACCATTTCAGGTTGTAGCCGTTGATGTCCTCTCCGCCTATCGTAATCCTTCCCTTCATTACGGGGTAATAGCCCAGCATCAGTTTCATCAGGGTGGTCTTTCCGCTGCCCGAAGCCCCTACGATGGCGGTCACCTTCCCGGCAGGAATGTGGAAGGAAATGCCTTCCAGCGTGTTCCGCAGGGCATGAGGGTCGTACTTGAAATCGATGCCTTCTATCCCTATCGACCGGTCTTCCGAAGGGAATCCTTCCCTTGTGTCCTTTCCGCTTTCCTCGTTCTTTGCCACATGCACCTCATTGATGCGTTCCAGCGATATCTTCACATCCTGCAGCGAATAGATGAAGCTCATCAGCTGCTCTACGGGAGAGTTCAGCTGCCCGATGATGTATTGCACCGCCAGCATCATACCCAGTGTCATTTGCCCGTTGATAACAGCAGTTGCAGCCAGTACGGTTATCACGATGTTCTTCACCTCGTTGATGAAGATGCTTCCCGCCTCCTGCGTCTGCTGCAGCTTCAGCGATTTCATCTGCACCCCGAAGAGGTCTGCCTGCACGTCTTCCCATTCCCAACGCCTGCGTTGCTCGCAGTCCTGCAGCTTAATCTCCTGCATGGAGGTGATGAACTGGTACGTCTTGTTCTGGTTGATTGCCTGCTTCTCGAACAGTTCGTAGTCCAACACCTTGCGCCGCCTCAGGAAGGTGGCTATCCATATTCCGTAGAGGGCGCTTCCGGCAAGGAACACCGCGAATATCGACAGATTGTAATATGCTAAGATGACGCCGAATATCAGGAAGCTCAACGTGGTGAACATCACGCCCAGCGTCTGGTTGGTGAGGAACGACTGCACCCGACTATGGTCACTCATGCGCTGCAACAGGTCGCCCATCAGTTTCGTGTCGAAGAATGGCATGGGCAGCTTCAGCAGTTTGATGAAGAAGTCGCTCACCAGCGAGATGTTGATGCGCATGGAGATGTGCAGCAGCAGCCAGCGGCGGATGAAGTCGGTCGAAGTGCGCCCGATGACAATCATCAGTTCGCCCAGCAGTATCAGCCAAATCAATCCGATGTCCCGATGCTTGATGCCCAAGTCCACTATCGCTTGTGTAAGGAAAGGCAGGATGAGTTGCAGCAGGCTCCCTACCAGCAGCCCCAAGGCAATCTGCACGAAGTACCGGCGGTATTGCTTCAGGTAGCCCATCAGGAAGCGGAACGAGTGTATGCCTTCCGCCTCTTCCCCTTTCAGCTTGCCGAACTCGGCGGTAGGTTCCAGGAACATGGCGACTCCTTTTTCTTCCCCTTGCGAGGTAGTGCTTATCCAATGGCTCTTGAATTCTTCCTTAGTATATCTGATTTTCCCTTTGCCGGGGTCAGCGATGTAGAAGGTTTTCCCTCTCCTTATTTTATAGAGCACTACAAAATGGTTTTGGTTCCAGTGGAGGATGCAGGGGAGAGGGACTTGGGCTAATTGTCCGATGGTCATGCGGCCGCAAGTTGTATTCAACCCTAACTTACGAGCCGCTTCACTGATTCCCAATAAGGACACGCCTTCCGTAGTTGCAAAACAACAGTTGGCAAGCCGCTCCAATGTATATTCTTTGTGATAATAGCTGCATATCATCTGCAGACAAGCTATACCGCATTGCATGGAGTCGTGCTGAAAACAGAGAGGGAATTTTCTCATAAACATCTCCTCCTGTCAAAGCCTTGCCTTTTCAGCAGCACCGGCACCGCTCCCTTGATATTTCTTCACTTTCGACGAATTGAATTTATAACTTAATGTCAGGATGACACGCCTTGACTCGTCATGGTTGATCTGACGGACAAGCATATTTGTATTGTAAAAATCACCTTTCATGTGATACGTATCAAAAATATCCCTGAACTTCAAAGTCACGTCCAAACTTCCACCAAGAAACGAACGATACAGGCTTGCGTCCAACCTCCAGAAAGAAAAGAGTTCCGCATGCTCGTAACTTCCCCTGCTTTGGTAATTGAAATCCAAGCCGAAGACAAATCCGGCAGGCAACCGGAACGAATTGTTGAACGTAGTCAGGAAAATGGGATTATCGAATTTCTTCTCATGCCCATTGTATATGTCTGAAAACCATTGGGTGGTTAGTCCTAAAGACAATACCGGCTTCCATATACCGAATGTCGGCGAGAGGCTCGCAAGTGCATTCATACGGTGAATCTTGTCGAAGTTCCTGTAAGTTATATACATGATTTTTCCGTTGCCCTCATAAGGTTCGTTAATCGTCATGATGGCGTCTTTTTCGTGTTCATAAGCCAGGTTGAAATACAACCATTTCCACGAAGCGGACAAATCAAGGCTTTGCCTTTTCGACGGTTTCAGGAAAGGATTTCCTCCTTGATACGAGTACCGGTTGTTATAGGTAACATTGCCGTCCAACTGGCCATAATCCGGACGCGTCATCTTGCTGTTGAAGCTGAGCGACCAATGTGTCTCTCCCCACAGCGTGGATACCGAAAATGAAGGGAAGACATTGTTGTAAGTCTTACTCTGCCCTTCTTGAAGCGTACCGTTCACCATATAACGGAAATTCACATGCTCATAACGGACTCCCGCATTCAAATTCCATTTTCCGAGCTTGAGACCATAGTCCAGGAATGCAGCCACATTGTTTTCGGTCACTTTATTGTCATTGCCCGAAAGAATGCCTTCCGCATTGTTGAAACGGCTCCGATAATCGGTATGCGTATATTCTTCCCCCCAGTCGAGCGTGCCCTTGCCTATCGGATAACTGAATACAAGCTTTTCAGCGAGCAGCTGGCTGCGGCTGTCACTTGAAGTGGAAACGGTACGGTCGGCATAATTCTCGCTTGTCTCGTTCTGCGCCTGGTCGCTTCTTCTTTTGACATACAGATAATCCGCATTGAAATCTATCTCGAGCTTGCCCGCCTGTCCGTTATAATAAATGTTTGACTGATGGCTGGGATACGACCGGGAAGTGGAATGCGAAAGGCTTTTCCACGCATCGTAAGGCACACCGTCGGCAAGTACATCGCTGGTATAGTCCGTCACGTCCGTCCTTTTCGTCCCCCCGAGTTCATAATATGCACCCAAAGAATGGTGTTCGTTCAGTTGGTACATAAAGCCTATCTTCCCATAATATTCACGGGTCTTGTAGACGATGGAACGGTTCCATTTCGTGTTCCATAGGGTGTCTATCTGGATATGCTGGTCTATGTCAATCCCGTTCGGGCTCTTCCCCTGCGATACATACAAGGAGCCGAACAGGTCAAGCCCGCCCTTCCGGTAATTCAGACTCAGCTGATGTCCTCCATTATAATAATCCCCTACGAGGTTCTGCGAACGCACGTCGGCACTGATGCCATCGTCTTTTTTCCGGATAGTCCGGATGCGTATGACGGCATTGACCGTAGCGTCGTAACGTGCGCCGGGATTGGTAATGACCTCCACATCCTTTATCTCGTCCGAACCCAGCCTGAGCAGCTCATCGGAATTGCGGACTAAACGACCGTCAATGTAGATTATCGGCTTGCCTTTGCCGAACACCTCCAGCTCATTCTCTTTTTCCGTCATGCCGGGAAGTTTGCCTAATACGTCCTTTGCCGTCCCCTCCTTGGCAAGCAGGCTGTTCTCCACATCCGTTACCAGCGCACTTCCCTTCAGGCGGGTAACGGGACGTGCCGCCTTCACCACCACGGCGTCCAGCATCATGTTGTCCTCATCCATGCAAACCGTCCCCACGTTCCCGTCAGAAGGCACATCCACAAACAAGGTCTTGTATCCTACCGATGAAAGTTTCAACACTTTACTTCCCTCGCCACGGCTATCCATTTGGAAATGCCCTTCGGTATCCGAAACGGTACCGGCTACAAAAGACGAGTCGTTTCCCGCCATAAGCACGATATTGACATACATCAGCGGGGCACCGCTTCCATCCGTTACAGTCCCCACAATCTTCTGCGCCGCCACCCGACCTGCCAGCAACAGCAATAACAATATAGGCAATAGATACTTTTTCATAAAAAACTTATTAATAGAATTATACGCTTATCCGCATTCCCTTGCAATAAGACACGGCAGACAGAAACGAACGTCCTTCATATACAGGCTTAAGCCTGCAGTTGCGTATCATGCAGGAAGCGTTCAGCTTGCATTGCCTGCAATCGACCAGTTCGTCCAGTTTTGTCTTGCCCCTGAACAAATCCCATTTGGCAGAATCCCATATTTGAGCCAAGTCCTGTTGCATAAGGTTACCCATTCTGTATTCCGGAAAACCAATACCATAAATACAAGGATAAACATCAAGGTTCTCATCCACTGCGAGAAGGGAATTGCCCGCACGGCAAATGATATCTTTACTATGCGGATGTACATTGTCTATTACGGAATCATCCGACAAAAATAACCTTTCTTTATATATTTCCTTATAGCCAAGATACTTTTTATAAAAAATATCATCCTCTTCTTTCGACAAAACAAGATTCTCGTTCTGATTAGTCCTGCCCATCGGACGAAGCCGGTTTAAAAATAACGAACTGGCATCCAAATCATTCAACACATAATTCACAATGGCATCCAACTGAAAAAGGTTCAGCCTGTTTACAGTACATGTGATGCCGAACGTTATTTTCTCAGAATACAATGCTCCCAATATCTTCTTCAATTGATTAAATGCCCCTTTTCCACGGATATAATCATGAGTTTCTTCTGAAACGCCGTCTAATGAAATGCCCAATTTAATTTTCCCCTCTTTGATTAGCCTTATCCTATATGGGTTTATCAATAAGGCATTTGTCAGGATGATAGTCTCAAAATGACATCGGGAGACTTCCAAAAGAAACTTATCTATATCCGGATGCGAAAACGGTTCCCCGCCTGTAATTTTCAATGTCCTTATATTGGCTGATTCCAACTGGAGAATCAATCTCTCGACCTCATCCAAAGTAAACCTCCGGCAAGGGAAAGTCGGCGCAGAGCCTTCAAAGCAATGTTTACAAGACAAATTACAATGTTTTGTTATAAAGAAATCAACCCTTTCTGGAACAGCACTTGTACATTGGGGAAGATTTTCAGATACTTTATAATCGGAAATCTTCAGCAACGTTGAAGCGGGAACCAATAAATCAAGAAAATCCTCCATACGAAGAAACTGGCGAAAATCGGATAAACCTATCCCGTGTTTATCAAATTCGTCCTGCAACTTATCCAAAGAATATGCTTGCTTATAGAATAAGCTCAGAATAAAATACAGTTTATATGACAGCTCATAACTTATGGACGTTATTTTATTGTACAAATAAAATCGGCCATGTTTTTTCTGGAGATTATAATTCGTATTAATTGTCAATAGCATATAGATAGTTAATTAGATATTAACGATTCTCAGCATTGGAATTTTCCAAAAAGGAAGTATTCCAATGCCAAGAAACTTTCTTAAATTACCTTTAAATACAGAAGTTATCAGTGTCTATCTTCTATTTCTATATGGGTATCGCAGCAAAAAAGCAATGCTCCGTCTCCCATAGCTTCAGCTTCCATACTTTCAGACATAACTTCCGACTTACCAGCTTTAACAGCTTCCATTTCAGTTGCATTCAAATTCTCAAAAATTGATGTTTCAGTTTTTTTCATAATGCTAATTTGTAAGTTAAACATAAAATTAATAACAAGTCCTACTCTATAAGCTTTTCGATTTCCGCTCCTTTTTACCAGTCTGGTCTGTAATATAATTGTTTGGCCATTCAATTACCTCTTTACATTGCAAAATTAAGTTGCTTCCATCACATTCCTTTTACACAAAAGTGTACATCTCAAAAAACCACTCGAAATATTACACAAAAGTGTATAATCACGAAGCCTGATACAGCTTCCCGTAATGGGCATAAAAACGGGACAAGCCTTGCTTGCTGGAACATACCGGGACTGTTTCCGAAGCGAGATAGTAGATGGAATCTCCCAAACGAGTAGTTTCTATCCCCAGCGCATTCATTACTTTAAGCAGTTTGCTATCGGTTTCTGCTATCATATAGCTTTTGTCATCGCATACAATGGGATGTACGGCATATACCATCAGTTGCTTGAACAGTGTAAGGGTAGGAACTCCCGCAAACGAATCTATCGCAAATCTGCCAATGTGCCAGTAGCTGTATTCCGCTTCGGAGTGAATGGAATCCAACGGATTTATTCCGAAAATCTTCTGTATCGGAAGCGTCTGCTCTTTGTCCCATTTGAAAACACGGATAGAACCGATAATCTTTCCCACTTTGTCATACACCATAAAAATCTGGGAATGATCGGCATACAATAGTTCCTCCTGATAGACGGCCTCTATCTCATCGCGGATACTTTCTGAAGCGAGGCTGCCCGTGTGGTGCTTGTAATTTTCTTTCACTACAAATTCAGCAAGCGTGTAGAGGTTTTCTTTCCCCAACTGCCAAATTTGATAAGTTGCATTTGTATAAACTAGCTTTTTCATGTTCTTTTGTTTTTCTACGACAAAGATACAAGCAGACAAACAGCATTTTTGACACAAAAGTGTATATTACGGGAACTTTGTTTCATAATCACACTTTTGTGTGTTAAAGTGTTTCATTTTAAAATGAAATATATAAATTTGCATCAATTTCAATACGAGAGATTATGAAAACAGACGTAGGAAACTTTTTCATTCCTTCAAACACCGTACATAATATAACGGAAGAAGATTATCAAAAGACCGATTTGCTTGTTCAGGCAACCAAAGCGTTTGCCAGAAGCACCAACCAATGTGTGTACATCATAGATTACTACAAGCAAAACTTCCTCTATGTGTCGGAAAATCTTGCATACTGGTGTGGAGAAACTGCCGATACTATCAAAAGTTTCGGTTATCAGTTCTATATGAAGCATGTGCCGGAGAACGAACAACAAATGCTGCTGGAAATAAACAAGAAAGGATTCGACCTCTTCAATGAGATACCATGCGACGAACGTCTTGATTATACCATATCGTATGACTTCCATATCATCCACGGAAAGAAACTTCGGCTGGCAAACCATCAGCTGACCCCGATGATACTGACACCTAACGGCCGTATCTGGCTGGCTTTATGTACCATCTCACTTTCGGCACGGAATACCCCCGGCTATATCATCATGAAGAAAGCTGATGAAAAAGAATTCTACGAATATTCATTGGAAAAGCACAAGTGGATAAAAAACGATGGCATAACCTTGAACGAAACGGAACGTGAGGTATTGCTCCAATCGGCACAAGGCTACACCATGAATGATATAGCCGACCGTCTTTGTAAATCGGTCGACACAGTCAAAGCCTGTAAGAGGGCGTTGTTTGCCAAACTGGAGGTAAGGAATATAACCGAAGCCTTGTCATACGCTATCAACTACAGGCTGCTATAGCCTTATTCATGTTCGCACAACAAAGAGGAAAGATAGAATTTCGGGAAATACTTCACCTCTTTTCCCGTGGCAAGATTGAACATGGCGTTGACACAATGCCCCGCCGTAATCCATGAGGCTACGGAAAGTTGGGGAGGCGGGAGTACACCACCTTCCGCACGATAAGCCTCTATCGTCTTTTCAAGCCAAGAAACAGGTGTGTTCCAAAAAGCGTTGTATCGAGATACATATTCCGCCATTCTCAACTCAAACCCTTTAGCATCCTCACCCTCTTTCAATAATTCAACCAATTGATGGTTGCCGGGTTTCACAACCGTAACGAAACCTGCCCAACCGAAATTATACGGATGAAGAACAGGAATCTGCTTTTCCGAACAGATACGGTCGAACACGAAAGGGGTATCATCCTTAAAATCCAAAGCATTGACAGCTATGCGGTGTCCCTCAATAATGCTTTCCGCATTCTCCTTATTAATATAGGTATGTATAGGTGTGAGTCTGGCATCCGGATTGATTTGCAACAGGCGTTCGCAGAGGGCTTCCGCTTTGTACTTGCCAATGTCGGATGCAGTATAGTTCTGGCGGTTCAGATTGCTTTCCTCTACTTTGTCCCCATCCACTACCGTTATTTCCTCAAACCCCAAACGCAAGGCACATTCGGCAATGATACTTCCGATGCCGGCTCCTCCCAACAGAATACGGGCATGTTTGATTTCTTCCTGTTCGTCCGCACTGACATAAATGCGGTTCCGATTGTATCTTTCCATATCTGAACTATTTTAATTGCTGCAAATCTACGGAAGATATTCGGATTCGTTTTGACACAAAAGTGTATTTTTGTAGTTAGGAAAATGTGCGAAAGAAAATCCTTCATCGCTTGGGTATCCATTTTTCCATACTCCATGTCTGTAAAAAGGTCGATATCAATAGACCTCCTATGCCCTAACTGAAGACTCAGACAAGTTCCTCCTACGAGATTGAAATCTTGAAACGCAGGACTTCCGGATAGGGTCTTTAACGCTTCCAGCAAGAGGGGAGATACTGTATCCTCATGCAGTTTCATAGCATATATTTTTTATAGTTCGCCTCTCTGTCTTCCTTTTTCCATGCATTCTTTATTTGCGGGAAAATCTTGTTTATGACGTCTTTGCCATAAAAGCGGATGATTTCCTTTATCTCTTGCTCATTCCCGTATTCAAACACGCGCTTGATGACCCATTTCTTATTCCGTATCCAATTTATTTTGTCCACTTTTGTGTCCCAAAACAAGGCGTTGCTGAACTGGGACAAGTCCGGATGTTGTTTAAGTTCTTCATGAGTGATGAATTGGTAAATTTCATAGTTAGCCTGTATTTTATAGAAATATCCTTCTATCCCTATGTTCAGCGCTTTTTCGATATTCAAAGAATAAGGAATGGTAAACCTCCGTATTCCTTTAATCAGGTCGTGTATGCGTTGGGGATAAATGCCCGAACGGAGAGCCAGTTCTTTTTGCGAGACATTGGCTCTTCGCAAGATATGTTCCAATACCTTTCCGGCTGGAGTGCTTTGGGCGGCAAGATATTCTTCGTACATGGCTGCTTCGTTTGGTTATACGCAAAAATAAGCATATTCTCCGAAATAACCAAATGTGGTTGTACGATTTAAGAAACCTGAAATAACTTCTTATTGGTGAAATGCGGACATTCATATTTGATTATACCATGCACGGCATAAGTTTGTGCATTTTTCCCGGAACAATTGTTTCCGCATTTGGATTACATTATCGTTTCAGGCGGCTTCCTTTTATGGTTTTCATATGAAAACCGTACGGTTTCCATATCAAGAACGTACGGTTTCCATATCGAGAACGTACGGTTTCCATATCGAGAACGTAAAAGTGTACCGCCTGAAACAAAGATATAGGCTACATGCAAAGCCAAATGTTCCTTACCGATATGCCATCAAATGCAGGGATGATGTGCGCACCGTCTCTATGGAAATGGCATGGTACGAGGAGCAGGCAAATCCTGCCCCTACATGGCAATTGGGTAAAATGCGGATATTCGTTTATTTTAATCTGTGTGGTGAGAAAATGCACAAATGAAGGACCGGAAGCTTTTTGATACGATTTGAGCAGATTTGGATAAGATTCTATTAGCGTGTGTGGATAATCTTCGCTATCTTTGCAAAAATACATGAAAGATGAAAACACACAGACGAATGATTTATGCTTTAGGCTGGATGATTCCGGCTTTCTTTTCCGGCTTTTCCGCTTTTGCCGGTATACCCAAGGAGGATGAAACTTTTGTGTCTGCCGATGACGCACGCATTGTCTATATGGGACGTGTCAGCCACCGCATTCCGCAGGCGGTCACGTTCACTTATCCGGGTGTAAGCATCTATGCTGATTTCGAGGGCACTTCGTTGCAGATGAAGGCAAAGCCGGGCAGTGGGGACTTTATGGTGGAGATAGACGACGGGTTGCCTTACCGCATCGGTTTTACGAAGAACGATTCTATTGTGACCCTTGTCGAGGGTTTGCCCGAAGGGACGCACCGGGCACGCATCATGTATGTTTTGGAAGGGTACGAGCTGAAGCCGGTCTTCAAGGGCTTTTACCTGGACAAGGGATGTACGCTGGCTGAGGCTCCCGCCTTGCCCGAACGGCGCATTGAGTTTATCGGCAATTCCATTACGTGCGGCTATGGCGTAGAGTCGGACGACCGGAACGACCCTTTCACCTACGAGACGGAAAACCATTTCTATACGTATGCGGCACGCACGGCGCGTGCATTGAATGCACAGCACTTGGTAGTGGCACGTTCGGGCATCGGCATTTACCGTAATTTCGGAGCACCTGTGTCGGGAAGCAAGGATTGCCTGCCGGCGATGTACGAACAGGTGATGTTTACCGACCCGACAGAGTTATGGGACCATGGCCTGTACACGCCCGATGTGGTCTGCATCAATTTGGGAACCAATGATGCCGGTGACGGGAAGTATGATTTCGCATTGCTGACCGATGGATACCGGAAATTCGTGGCTCATCTGCGAGATATCTATCCGGATGCGAAACTCGTGCTGCTGAGTGGCTCGATGCTGAGCGGAAAACCGTTAGCAGACGTGAAGCGGGCGATGGACAAGGTTGTGGCAGAGCGCAAGGAGGCTGGCGATACGGAGGTGTACCGTTTTGATATGTCGCCGCAGACCGGTTCGTTGGGATATGGAGCCAACTGGCATCCGTCGATGCGCCAGCAACAGAAGATGGCAAGCGAGCTTACGGCTTATCTGAAGGAATTAATGAATTGGTAATAAATATGAGAAAAAGTATTGTAATGGCTTGTCTGCTGGCAGCTATGCAGACAAGTACGTGGGCAAAAGTTACGTTGCCCGACATAATGAGTGACAACATGGTGCTTCAGCAACAGACTGAAGTGAAGTTATGGGGAAAGGCGAATCCGAATACGGAGGTAAGCGTGCGGGTATCGTGGAGTGACCGGGTATATAAGGTAAAGAGCGATGCAGCCGGCAAATGGCTTGCCAAGGTGCAGACGCCTGCCGCTACATACGAGGCGCAAAGCATTACGTTCTCTGATGGCGAGGAGACCCAATTGCGTAACATTCTCATAGGCGAAGTATGGTTCTGCTCGGGGCAATCAAATATGGAGATGCCGCTGAACGGATTTGGGAACTGCCCGATAGAAGGGGCGAACGAAACCATCGCTACTGCATCGCAATGGAAAGGAATCCGTGTGGCTACGGTAGAGAAAAACGGCCAGCTGAAGCCTGTAGAGACTTGTAAAGGCAGCTGGAAGGTGAGCAATCCGGAGAATGCCCCGATGTTTAGTGCAACCGCATTCCATTTTGCCATGATGATGAACCGGGTGCTTGACGTGCCCATCGGCATCATCAATTGCAGTTGGGGAGGCACGACTGTAGAAGGCTGGCTTCCGGAAAGCATCGTAAAGAACTATCCTGATATCGACCTGAAACGCGACATCCGCAAGGAAGAACCGCACGACTGGTGGCACTACCTGAGTCCGGTCATTATGTACAACGGTATGCTGAAACCTTTGCAGAACTATACGATTAAGGGCTTTTTATGGTACCAGGGCGAATCGAACGTAGGGCATCCTGACTATGCCGAACGCCTGAAGACAATGGTGGACTTGTGGCGTAGTGAATGGGGACTGGGCGAATTGCCTTTCTATTTTGTAGAGATTGCTCCGTTCGGATCCTACGAAGGTACGGGCAGTGCTTTCCTGCGCGAACAGCAGTTTAAGGCGCAATCCATTATCCCGAACAGTGCATTGATTTCGACCAATGACCTGGTGGAACCTTATGAGGCAAAGAATATCCATCCGAAAAACAAGACCGATGTGGGAAAACGTCTTGCCTATATGGCTTTGGCAAAGACGTATGGTGTAAAAGGTATTGTATCGGCAGGTCCTTCGTATAAGTCGATGGAGGTGAAGGACGGCAGTGTGATTCTTTCGTTCAATGATGCGTCCGACGGGTTCAGCCGGCTGAGTGATATGGAAGGTTTTGAAGTGGCAGGCAGCGACAAGGTGTTTTATCCTGCCAAGGCGGAAGTATACAACAACCTTCAGATAAAAGTAACTTGCGACAAGGTGGCTAATCCGGTAGCCGTACGTTATTGTTTCCGTGATTTCCAACCGGGAAATGTGGCAGGTACCCGTGAATTGCCTTTGTTCCCGTTCCGTACGGATAACTGGTGATAACAATAATTCACCACAGATTACACGGATTGATAAAATAATTTTTTTTAATCTGTGTAATCTGTGGTGAACTACAAATATATTACGCTTCTTTCAGCTTTTCGTCAATGGCTTCGATTTTCTTCAGCACCAGTTCCATGTCTCCTTTGAGGCGTTCAATCTTTCGGGTTACCTCGGCTACCAGTGTATTGCCCTTCTTTGATGCAGAAGAGAGGAAGCCCAGGTTGTTCTCGTAGGTTTGAATGTCGCTTTTCAATCCTTCGTAGGTACGTACCAGCTTTTCACGGTCGCGGTAGAGGTTATCCCCTTTGCCTAATCCCGACTTGAAGTCGCTCAGTTTCCGTTCGGATGCCGAGATGTTCAGCTTGTTAAACAATTTATCAGCCAGCTTGTGGAATTCGTTGTACAGGCGGTCTTTTTCCTTGAAAGGTACATGACCGATGGAGTTCCATTCTTTCACCAGGCTGCGTGTCTGTTCAGCCGTATTGTTATCGGTAGTACCCGAAGCATCAAGAGCAGCCAGCTGCTTGATGATTTCTTCTTTCTTTGCCATGTTTTCTATCTCTACCGAGCGTTGCGAAGAAGTTGCTTTGTTCTTTTGTGCAAAGAAATAGTCGCAGGCACCGATGAAGCGTTTCCATACTGCATCCGAATGTTTTTTTGCCACCGGACCGATGGTTTTCCATTCCTTTTGCAATTGAGTGAGGATTTCGGCGGTCTGTTTCCAGTCGGTACTGTCTTTCAAGGCTTCCGCCTTTTCGCACAGTGCTTTTTTCTTTTCCAGATTTTCTGCCATGTTTTCCTTAATCTGTTTGAAGAAGGCGGCTTTCCGTTTGAAGAACTCATCGCATGCAGCGCGGAAACGTTCGAATATTTTGACGTTCATTTTCTGCGGTGCATAGCCGATGGTTTTCCATTTTGCCTGCAAGGCAAGAATCTCTTGTGTTTTGTTCTCCCAGTCGGCAAAAGTCTTCAACTTGTCGTATTCCATCGCTTCAGCGATTTCGCAGATGACCGTCTTCTGGTCGAGGTTGTTCTGCTCCTTTTCTTTCAGCATTTCGAAGTGTTGCTGATGACGGCGGTTTACGGCAGTAGAAGCAGCTTTGAAGCGTGCCCAGATGCTTTCGCGCAAGTCTTTTGCCACGGGACCGATGTTGCGGAACTCCTGATGCAACTTCTGAAGCTGATGGAAAGCAGATACTACATCGGGCTCTTCTGCCAGTTTCTCAGCAGCTTCGCACAAGTGGGTTTTCTGTTCCAGGTTTTTCTTGAAGTCGTATTCACGGAATTCGTTATTCAGCTTCACCATGTCGTAGAACTTTTCGGTATAGAGTTGGTATGATTTCCATAGTTCGTTCACCTTGCCGACGGGTACTTGCTTGATGTCATTCCATTCCTGCTGAAGCTGCTTGAACTCGTTGTATATCTTGCTAGTGTCTTCTGTTGTTTCAATCAGTGCTTTCATCTTATCGAGGATGGCAAGCTTTTTCTGCAAGTTTTCTTCTTTTTCCTGTTCCAGTTCGGCTGCCATAACACTTCGCTTTTCTTTGATGGAGCTCATGATTTCCTTGAACCTTGTTTCCCACGGGTCGGGGGCAGGGACAAAGTCATCCGCATTACCGCCTTCATCAATAAAGGCTTTACGCGCTGCGTCTTGTTCAGCTTTGTGCAGTTTGTAAAAAGTTTGTTTTAAAAAATCGATTTCTTGTTTGTCTGCATTGCAGGCGTCTTTGTTGATTTCTGTCAGACGTTCTACCACTTCTTCCTGTGTTTGCTTAGGTGCATACACCGGTTTGTCGGTTGATTCAACAGATTCAACAGTGGGAACCGAAGTTTCAGGTACGTTGTTTTCCTGAACTTCAGTTAGTGGGCGGTTTGTTTCGTTTACTTCCATCGTATGTAGATTTTAGAGAATATCTGGTTTTAATTCTTCACCAATTACAAATTAAAAGAATAAAATCTGATTTTCATATTTTTTTGATAATTATTTTTAAGTGTACCCTCACTTTTTTCTTTTTTCTTATGCCAGAAGCACGGTGATACCCATATACATCAGCATTCCGATGATGTCGTTGGTAATGGAAATAAACGGTCCGGTAGCAATGGCAGGGTCGATTTTCAGCTTTTCCAGAGTCATGGGAACCAGAGTGCCGAAGATGGAAGCAAACATCACAACGGCAAACAGGCTGATGGATACCGAATAGCTGACCGTGGCACTGGCACCGAAACGGATGAAGTTGTAGATATATACCAGCATGGAGATGATGGTGGCGTTGATGAGTGCCACTACCGATTCTTTAAGTACTTGCTTGAAGGTATTGCCTGCATCTAAAGAGCTGTTTGCCAGTCCTTGCACGACCAGTGCGGACGATTGGGTACCGACATTTCCGCCTGTACCACCTATCAATGGAATGTAGAGTGCCATTTCGGGATGGGCGGCAAAGGTCGTGTCGAAGTTGCCGAGAATCATTGAGTTTCCGATTCCTCCCAACATTCCAATCAGCAGCCAGGGCAGGCGTGCTGTGGTTTGGCGAAATACATTGTCGTGTGACTCGACATCTTGTGACAGACCGGAAGCCAACTGGTAGTCACGTTCGGCTTGTTCGCGTACCTCGTCCATTACGTCATCGACCGTGATGCGTCCTACCAGTCTGCCGATGCTGTCGACTACCGGAAGAGCTACCAGGTCGTATTTTTCAATGACTTGTACCACTTCTTCCAAGGGGGTGTCTACATGTACCGAAATGGGATCTTTTTTCATCACATGTTTTACTTTCGACACCGAAGGACTGGTAATCATTTTCTTCAGCGGGAATACGCCGCGCAGGCGCTCATCGTCGTCTACTACATATACATAATAGATTTCGTCCATGTCTTCTGCCTGAATGCGCATTTCGCGCAGGCATTCGGGCATACTCAGGTTTTCGTTTACGATGACCATTTCGGTACCCATCAGACCACCGGCAGTATCTTCATCGTATTTCAGCAAATCGACAATGTCGCCTGCCTGTTCGATGTCTTCGATATGCGAAAGGACTTCTTCCTGTTTGTCTTCGTCCATATCACGGATGATGTCTACTGCATCATCCGAGTCCATATAGTCGACAAACCTTTTGGCAATGGTTTCTGAAGGCAGGATTTCGAGGAAACGTTTACGGGCGTCCTCGTCCATTTCAATCAATACGTCGGCTGCCTTTTCATTGTCTAATAACAAGTATATGGAACGTGCCTCTTCTGCATCCAGTTCGTCACACAATTCGGCAATATCGGCAGGGTGCAAATCGTTCAGGAGCTCTTTCAGCTTGTCTGATTCTTTGTTTTCAATCAGTTCGGATACTTTTTTTATTTCTTCGTTTTCCATACCTTATATATATTAGAGGTGGTTCTTAAGTTTTTGAGTTCTTAAGTTTTTTGAGTTCTTAAGTTTTTGGGGTTACCACAGATTCTTTCAATTGCCAATTATTAATTGTTAATTGTTAATTGTTAATTATTAATTGTTGATTGTTGATTGTCAATTGAAACCAGTGCTTCTTCCACCCGGTTGGTCAGACTGATAAAATCTTGTACCGAAAGTTGTTCGGGACGTTTGTTGAATATTGTATCGGCACTGAGCGGATGACTTTTGTCTAAAATGGTAGAGATGGAATTGCGCAATGTCTTTCTCCGCTGATTGAATGTCGTCTTAACGATTTGTTTGAACAGCTTTTCATTGCATCCCAGGTGTGTCGTGTCATTACGTGTCATGCGTATGACGGCGCTTTTCACTTTGGGGGGCGGATTGAACACATGTTCGTGGACCGTGAACAGGTATTCTACCTTGTACCATGCCTGAATCAGGACACTCAAGATGCCATATGTCTTGTTGCCTGGTGATGCAGCGATGCGTTCTGCCACTTCTTTTTGTATCATTCCGGTGCAGCAGGGGATGAGGTCTTTGTTGTCCAGCATCTTAAAGAATATCTGGCTGGATATGTTGTAAGGGTAATTGCCCGTCAGGACAAAGGGTTTCCCGTCGAACAGTTTAGACAAGTCCATCTGTAAAAAATCCTGTTCGATGATATTGTCGCCCAACTCTGCGAAGTTGTTGTGTAAATAGGCGACCGATTCGAAATCAAGTTCTACTACTTTCAGCGGTCTGCCTTTCCTGACAAGGAACTGGGTTAATACGCCCATGCCGGGTCCTACCTCCAGGATTGGCAATTCTGGACAGGTGTCCACCGTGTCGGCAATATCGCTGGCAATCTGTAAATCTTTTAAAAAATGCTGCCCTAAAAATTTTTTTGGCCTGACTGACTTCATTCTGTATGTATTTTCTTTATAAATAACGATTTTATTCGAGCAAGATATTATCTTTGCATATTGCAAAGTTAAGCATTAATCTTAAATACATGAGTAAAATTGAACAGAGTGGTATAAAAAAACTTATAAATAAGGTCTTGCAAATTGTTTTGCCTTTGGTTCTGGGTGCGGCTATCTTGGTATGGACGTATCATGGGTTCGACTTCCGGAAGGTGTCTTATGTGTTGGGGCATGGTATGAATTATGGTTGGATGTTGTTTTCGCTGGTGTTTGGAGTGCTGTCGCATGTGTTTCGCGGATGGAGATGGAACTTGGCTTTGGCACCTTTGGGCGAATATCCGAAAGCATCAAACAGTGTGTATGCCATATTCGTGTCGTATGCTGCCAATCTGGTGATTCCCCGTGTGGGAGAAGTGTCCCGTTGTGGTATCTTGTCGAAATTCGACCAGGTGTCTTTCTCTAAATCTTTGGGTACAGTCGTATCCGAACGTCTTATCGACTCGGTGTGTGTGGTGTTGATAACGGTGGTGACTTTGATTTTACAGTCAGGTATCTTTGCCCGTTTTTTCCGGATAACTGGGACCGACGGGGCTTTTTTTCTCCATCTGTTTACTTCGACCAACTTTTATATTACCTTGCTCTGCATAGCGGCTGCTCTTGTGTTGGCATATTGGCTGGTGCGTAACTTGGCTGTGTTTGCCCGGATGAAAGGATTGATACAGAATGTATGGGTGGGATGTCTTTCTATCCGCAACGTACATCGTCCGTGGCTTTATATTCTGTATACAGTTGCCATTTGGGCGTGTTATTTCCTGCATTTTTACTTGACTTTTTATTGTTTCGGCTTTTCGGCACATTTGGGTTGGATGGCAGGACTGGTATTGTTTGTAGTGGGGAGTATTGCCGTGATTGTCCCTACGCCCAACGGTGCCGGTCCGTGGCATTTTGCTGTGATAACAATGATGATGATGTATGGCGTCAGTAAGGAAGATGCCGGAATATTTGCTTTGCTGGTACACGGAATTCAAACCTTTTTATTAATTTTGTTAGGTATTTACGGATTGGTGGCTTTGCCGCTTACAAATAAACATAAAACTTAAAATCTATGAGTGACATTCTTTCGCTTGCTCCACAGAATGTGTGGAAGCACTTCTATTCGTTGACACAAGTTCCTCGTCCGTCAGGACATTTGGAGAAAATTCAGGCATTCTTGTTGGAATTTGGCAAGAGTGTGGGTGTGGAATCTTTTCAGGATGAGGCTGGAAATATCATATATCGCAAGCCTGCCACTCCAGGTATGGAAAACCGGAAGACCGTAATTTTGCAGGCACACATGGATATGGTTCCTCAAAAGAACAAGGACACCGAACACGATTTCGAGAAAGACCTGATTCAGGCATACGTGGAAGACGGTTGGGTGCGTGCCAAAGGTACGACGCTGGGTGCTGATGACGGTATGGGGGTGGCTGCTATCATGGCGGTTATGGAAGACAAAACCTTGAAGCACGGTCCGCTGGTTGCCTTGATTACGGCAGATGAAGAAACGGGCATGTATGGTGCTTTCGGCTTGAAGCCGGGAACTATTGAAGGGGATATCTTGCTGAATCTGGACTCGGAAGAAGAAGGTGAATTGTATATCGGATGCGCCGGAGGGGAGGACCTGACCGCAACCTTGGAATATAAGGAAGAAAAGACCGATCCTGCAGATGTGGCTCTGAAAGTGACATTGAAAGGATTGCGCGGAGGACATTCGGGCATTCAGATAGGTTGGGGACATGCCAATGCCAATAAACTGATGGCTCGTTTCCTGAATCAGGTCATAGCCTATGATGAGGCTTGCCTTGTGTCGTGGGAAGGTGGAAATATGCGTAATGCCATTCCGCGTGAGTGTGAGGTGGTGATTACGGTGCCTGAAGAGGAGGTAGATGATGTGATGGCATATGTGGGCGAGTGTGAACAGGTGTGGCGTGATGAATATGCCACCATCGAGGATGGCTTGTCGTTTAAGGCAGAACGTGTGGATTTGCCCGAATACATGGTTCCCGAAGAAATCCGCGATAATCTGGTTGATGCTATTTATGCTTGCCCTAACGGTGTGGAACGATATATCCCGACCATTCCCGATACGGTAGAGACTTCATCCAATCTGGCTATCGTAGACGTTAAAGGCGGGAAGGCTTCTGTCAAGATATTGACCCGCAGTGCACGTGAGTCGATGAAAGATTACCGCAATACGGCACTCGAAAGCTGCTTCTCGATGGCAGGTATGCGGGTGGAACGTTCTGGCGGCTATTCGGGTTGGGAACCGAATGTCAATTCACCCATTCTTCACGCGATGAAAGAGGCTTATCAGGCTCAGTTTGGTGCAGCTCCCGAAGTGAAGGTCATCCATGCAGGGCTGGAATGTGGCATTATAGGTGCGGTGATCCCAGGTTTGGACATGATTTCTTTCGGTCCCACACTGGTAGGTCCGCATACGCCCGATGAGAAGTGTGAAATTGCATCCGTATCTAAATTCTACGACTTCCTGACGGCTACGCTTGCCAATACACCGGAGAAGTGACGTGTACGATAAGCATAGAAAAAAGAGGTGTGCCGTAATTGGCACATTTCTTTTTAATACTTCCTGCGGCATTAAATTGTGTATTTTGTATATGTCACATGATAAAGACGATGTGCACATCATCTCTACGGAAATGGTGCAAAAGGTTCAGAAAAATGCACAAATCCATATCGTGGTATGGTATAATATGAGAAAAGAATTCTGTATGCTTTTTTAATGTTTTATGGATATTCGCATTCGGGCATATTGCATATACCCGAATGTAGCAACTTATCCACACGGGCATTTTCAAGGCGTATGCGATACGCCCTTACGAACAATTGGGCAAAATGCGGATATTCCTATTTTTATATTTGATTTAAGGGGCATGTGATACCGACCCTCGTAGGTGATAGTACGGCTTATGCCTTGATTATCCGCAGGAATTTTTCTACGTCCCGCCGTATCATCTGGTAAGTGGGCGACTCTTTATAGTTGGTGTTTTTATGTATGACTAATGCCACATCGACCTGGCTGCGCTGGTAGGCGGTCAGTTCGTTGCGCCGTTGGGTTTCATGCAGGGCGAGGTCGTTGATTTGTTGCTCGCGTTCGCGCCGCAGATAAGTGCATACCGGTGTCAGGAGGCGCATCACTACATTGTCGAGGATGTGATGTCCTTGGATAAACATGTAGGTGTTTTCGGGATATACTCCTAAGTGCTTAAACTCTTCCTTCATCGCTTCCACTTCGGGAATGCCTTCGGGATGGCGGTGCTCCAAGTCACGCAGTTTGCGGTTAACTTTTTTGGCCATAACTGCAAGGCTGTATTCGGGATGATGTATGCCTACTTGGTCTATTTTGACATACGAACAGAAATCCATCAGAGAGAACTCTGACAAATTGTGCCGGCGGTAGAACCATACCGACCATACGAAAAGTGGATAGGCTATCTGTGAGTAGAGTTTCAGGTATGCCGGAAAGTCTATCAGGACATGGTCGTTCAGTGTTGCCGTGACGCATACTTCGTGCAGCCCTTCGGCATAGCAATGGTAGTTTTCGATGGCGTAGGCATAGGTTTGCAGCACGTAGGGGTTTTCTATCATATAACGTGAGGTCTGGGTGCGTCCTTGCAGCAGGTAGTCGTAATCGCTGTCTACACAGGCTATCATATTTTCTCCTAATTGCTTTCCCAACTGGTTCATCAATACGCTTTTCTTTCCTTTTGCCAGCGAAGTTCGTGAAGGAAGCATCACTTCGAAATAACGGTTTTCGTTTTCGTACTCAGCCAATAGGGAGCGCCAAAAAGACACATCGTCATAGCTCTCTACATAAGCTACGATTTTTCTCCGCGCGTGTTTAGGCTTCAGGCTGTTGGCTGCGCCCAGATACATCGAGGACAAGTTGTCGGTCAGTCTTTTTCCCATGGTGTTTGTTTTTTAATGAGTGGTAATGTCGCTCACTTCGGTTACGGCATCTATCCAGCCGTTCATGATGACAGCTGGCGAGTGGGTGGTCAGGATGATTTGTGCGTTCGGGTTCAGTTGACGGATGAGGGTGATGAGGCGTTGTTGCCATTCTACATGCAGTGATATTTCAGGTTCGTCCATAAACAAGGCATAGGGCTGTTTGTCCTGTACTAATACGGTGAGTAGGATAACCAGCATCTGCTTTTCGCCTGATGAGAGCTGATAAGGGGTGAGCTCATCGCCGTCTTGTTCGAACAGGATTTCGTTGCTTTTGCGGTTGATTTTCTTGCCCGTGTCGCTGAACAGGTCATCTATCAGATCCTGGAACAGTGTTTTTGCTTTCGACATTTCAGGTGCCTGGGCTTGTTGGGCGGGGTCGCCACTGGTCAGCATTTCGATGATGCGGTTGCCGATGTTTACCTGATAGTCCAAGTAGCGGCGTTGTAATTGGTAGAGTTGCCAGTCGAGTTCGGTTTTTACGTTTTGGTTGCCTATTTTTTCAAGTAAGCCCGAGCTGATGAGTGGGCGGTCGAAGCTGCGGATGACATCGAAATTGATGTATGTGGCATCTTCGGGCGAGAAACTGAATGATACCCCTTCTTGAAATCCGTTAGTCAAGGCTCCTCCTTCCAGTGCGGTCAGACTTCGGACGGAGTTGTTCAGAATAGTACTCTTGCCGATGCCGTTCACACCGCTTAGGATATTGACATCGGGGCGCAGGTTCCATGAAATGTCTTTGCGTCCCCACATCCTTTTAATATCAATGCGTTTGATGTAATCTGCCTGCTTTTTCATAACTTCTATGTTTTTTGGTTGGCAGGTAAAAATACAGATAATAATGGAATTTATCAACAATTCAGCCTTTCTTTTTCAGAGAACTCGTACCTTTGTATCTTGAAATCATTTACGGATATGAAAGAACAATCTACGATACACTCTCCAGTATTGTATCTGCAGCATCAATACGACTTGTTGCGGATGGAGTACGAATACGAGAAAGAACAGTTTCGCCAACAGACTGAATTGATGGGCGTAGGCAGGAAGGTGAAACGCGGGATGTGTTGGTATCCCGTCAGCATCGGACGAAATTATTACAATGCCTTGAATCAGTTGGTAGTGGAAGTGGAACGGAAGGAAGATAAGGAGATAGAACACTTGTTCGAGTATGGGCGTCCAGTGTGCTTTTTTACGCAGGACATGACGGGGAAACTTGCGTACCTCAACTTTGTGGCGACGGTGAGTTATGTTGACGAGGACCGAATGGTAGTGGCACTTCCTAATGCCGATGCTTGGGTTGCATTGCAGGGCAAAGATGTGCTGGGTGTACAGCTTTATTTCGATGAAACCAGTTACCGCCTGATGTTCGAAACTTTGAAGCAAGTGATAGGTGCGAAGAACAACCGTTTGGCGGAGTTGCGCGACATCTTCCACGGTTCTGTTCCTGTTTCTGCTTTTACCTTCCAGCCTGTGCGCTTCCCGTGGCTGAATCGTACGCAGGAAGAAGCCGTCAATAAGGTGCTGCATGCCAAGGATGTTGCTATCGTGCACGGCCCTCCAGGGACGGGAAAGACCACTACGCTGGTTGAGGCAATTTACGAAACTCTGCACCGCGAAAATCAGGTGCTGGTGTGTGCACAGAGCAATATGGCGGTGGATTGGATTAGCGAAAAGCTGGTAGACCGGGGCGTGAACGTGTTGCGCATCGGAAACCCGACCCGCGTAAACGACAAAATGCTTTCATTCACTTATGAACGCCGTTTTGAGTCACATCCTGACTATCCGCAACTGTGGGGTATCCGTCGTGCTATTCGCGATCTCTATGCCCGGATACGTAAGACAAGCAATCGTGAAGATGTCCGTACGAAAATTAATTCGTTGAAAGACCGTGCTACTGAACTGGAGGTGCGTATCAATACCGCTCTTTTTTCTGAGGCACGGGTGATAGCTTGTACGCTTGTAGGTAGTGCTAATCGTTTGCTGATGGGGCAGAAATTTGGTACTTTGTTCATCGATGAGGCAGCGCAGGCACTGGAGGCTGCCTGCTGGATAGCTATCCGTAAGGCAGACCGCGTCATTCTGGCAGGCGACCATTGTCAACTTCCGCCTACAGTGAAATGTTTGGACGCTTTGCGTGGAGGTTTGGGTGACACGCTGATGCAATGTATCGTGCGTCAAAAACCTGAAACGGTTTCGCTCCTGAAAGTGCAGTACCGGATGAATGACGAGATTATGCGTTTCTCGTCCGAATGGTTCTACGGAGGCATGCTCCAGTCGGCTCCCGAAGTGAAATACCGCAGCATACTCGATTTCGACACCCCTATCGAATGGATAAACACAGAAGGAATGGATGCCGGCGAAGAGTTTGTAGGCGAAAGCTACGGGCGCATCAACAAAGCCGAAGCCGAACTCTCCATCGGCCAGCTGAAATCTTACATCACCCGCATCGGCAGGGAACGGTTCCTCGAAGAACGCATCGATGTCGGATTGATTTCCCCTTACAAGGCACAAGTGCAATACCTCCGCCAGCTGCTCCGGCGCGACGCGTTCTTCAAGCCCTTCCGTTCCTCGATAACGGTCAATACGGTCGACGGTTTCCAGGGACAGGAGCGTGATGTAATCCTCATCAGCCTGGTGCGTGCCAACGAGGACGGCCAGATCGGGTTTCTCAACGACTTGCGCCGGATGAACGTAGCCATCACCCGTGCCCGCATGAAGCTCATCATCTTGGGCGATGCCTCCACCCTGACGCGCCACGCCTTCTACCGGAAGCTGTATGAGTATATCAAGGGGCTGCATGAAGCATGACAAGTGGTCATTCCACTTCGGTATGGTCTGCATCATTTTGCCTTTTCACCCGTTTTACCGTATGCTTGATTTTGCCTATCAGGAAATTGAGTTCAAGGCTTGATTCTGTTTCGGATGTTTCCAGGTCAGGCATGACTATGCTTGAAAGCATTTCTCCAATGTGTTGCATCTTGGATTGCTGCGACTTGCCATCCGTTTCACCGTGTAAGGCGTGCAATTCACGCTTGAGCTGGCGCACAGAGGCAAATGTCTCTATGATAGCAAGGGTGGCTTGCGTAGCTTGCGGACTTTTCAGGATAGTGGCAAGCATATACAATCCTTTCTCCGTGAACGCTTTGGGAAGGACACGGGTCTTGGGTGATAGATTTGCGGTCAAAATATTTGACCGCAAATCTGTAAATTCCTGTTTGTCAAGCTCAAGTACGTATCCACTCGGAAACTTCTCCGGATTGTTACGCACAGCTTGATTGACTTCTTTTGTCCTCACCCCATATAATTCTGCAACATCCACATCTAATATCACCTGACAATCTCTAATCAGGATGATTTTTTGCCGTACCTGTTCAAATAGATTGACTGTACGTTGAGGGATGCGTTCTGCCCTTTCGTTTAAACCGTTGTTTTTATCCATGATAAAGTTTATGTCATTTATTGAAGTTCTTTATAGACAATAACGCAAACCGTATCATAAGTACATCACAAAACACAAACGGAATAAATAAAAAAATCTGTGCCCCATTAAAATAGGATAAACCTTACCGCAACACCGCCTGCCGCTTCTTCCGGAACTCATGCAAGCGTTTTAAGGCATGTTTCCGGCTCAACAGGATTTCCCTCCGGTAGAGGAAGAATGTAAGAAGGAAATAAATGCCTGCCTGCATCCATAATGCCCGGTATTCGGGCAAGACATCGTTCAGTGTGGCTCCCATCGTCTGTATGCGGATATATCCGTTGATGCCGAAAGTAGAAGGGAATATCCACGACACCGCTTTCCAGAAATCCGGGATTGCCGCTCCAGGCCATGAAATGCCTGAGATGAACAGCAAAGGCAACGATGTGAACACGAATATCATCATGCAGTCTTCACGCCTCCGGATGAGACACGAACATGCCATGGCAAAGAAAATGCATGCCAGCAGGTAGGGCAGGACAAAGGCTGCCAATGTATCCGGCGAAGCAAGAAAGACCAGCCGGAACATCTTGGGCACCGCACAAAGGATATATGCCGCCACGGCAAGATAGACCAAAAGATAAGCCAAGGACTTCCCGAAAATAATGCGGATGGCACCCTGATAATGGCGTACCATGGGCACCAAATCCCGGAAACGGTTGTTCTCGCGCGCCGTACCCGCCGACAGACCTATCCCGAGCAATAAGGTCTGCTGGATAATCAGGATAAGCACGGCAGGGATAAGAAAGCTGGCGAATCCGTCCTGCGGATTATAGAGCGATACCGCTTCGTAATCTATCGGGCGGACCGTAATCTCATCCTGCCGCCCGGTGGTATTGCCCGCACGCCGGATTTGGATATCCTTGTTCATCTCCAGCGAAGTCTCGGTATTGGCAAGCAAAAGCGCCTTATAATAAAGCATGCCGCTCATGTCGGCAAAGATGGAAACATGCGCCTGCTCTCCCGAAGCCAAGTCGCGGCTAAAACCTTCGGGAACATAAACCACGCCGTATATTTTTTGCTTTTTCAGCAAAAGCCGGGCTTCTTCCATATCGGAACAATAAGACACGATACGGACATCCGGACCTCCGTCTACCCGGCGGAGGTATTCGCGGCTCACGGAAGAACGGTCGGCATCGACCACAGCCACGGGCACTTCACGCACCACTTCATTGGTATAGATGAATGCATAGACCAGCGGATACGCCAAAGGCACAAGGAGGAAAAAAATCAGTACGCCCTGGTCTTTGACGGTCATCTTCAGCTCTTCCTTACAGATATGGAACAATCCGGCGATGCCCTGCTTTATAGTATGTCTGAACGAATATTTTTTCATAATCCATCGGTTTTAGGGGATATATACATAGTGCAACATTTCCGTGCGCAACTTCTTCAGCACAAAGAACGGAAGAAGCAAGAAAAGCAAAAGCGCCACTATGGGTTGCCATACGTAGACGAGCGGATAACCGTTTAAGGCAAGGTTTACATATATCAGGAAATAATGCCGTAAGGGGAATAAAACCGCCAGCCCTTGCAAGACGGGATGCATCGCCATGACCGGAAAGGTAAAGCCGGAGATGGAAAATGAAATGACTCCCCATAACGAAGCCGCACTCAAGGCAAGGCGGAGGGTGCCGAACATGCCAAAGAAGAAGATGCCGACCGCCTGCGAAGCCAGCACCAGCAACAATCCCGCAAGAAGCATCGGGAAAATGCCGCTATTGCAAGGATAATGCAAGAACCCGTACAGATAGACATTATAGAATACGGTCACGATAAAGAAGATAACCGTATGCGGCAAGAGTTTCCCTACCAATGCCGTGCTGATGGAATTGTCTGCCAGACGCATCAGGACGTGTGCCGTGTTTTCCTTCAGTTCCATGCCTAACGCATACGAGGTGGTCAGGAAAATGAGCAACATCAGGATGCCCGGCAATAAGGTATTGCACAAATACACCGAATAATTCAGCCACGGATTGTTCAACGCATGGGTGTCAATAACGACGGGCTGGAGAAACGCCATTGCCTGCTCTTCGGTAGCCCCCTTGGCTAAAAGCGTGCTCTGCCCGATGGCACCCGAAGCAAGTTCCGACATCGTGCGCTGGTCGCGGTACAGCAACGACCCTGCGATGAGGTACGCGTAATTGATATAAAACGACACGCGGGGCTGCCTTCCGGAGATAGCTTCCTCGGTGGTGCCTTCGGGTATGTAATAAAAAGCATAAATCTCGCCACGCTGGACCGCCTTGCGTGCTTCGTGGAAATTTGCATAACGAGCCGTGACATGCGTTTGCTGGAATGCATCCAAATTGCGGATGATGCTTCGCGTAGTCGCCGTATTGTCCATATCCACAACACCTGCGGGCATGTTTGTAGGCAAGCCGTTTGCCATCAGCGTGGTAAAGAACACGTAGCAGAATACCGGTGCTATTACCATGCAGAAGAGGTAAATCGGCCGGGTCGCGATGTGCCGCAGTTCGCGTACGGCTATACGGTACAGGCGTTTATGAATGGTTGTGTGCATAAGTTTTTGAGTTCTTAAGTTTTTAAGTTTTTGAGTTTTTGGGTTCTTAAGTTTGTTGGTTTGTAAGTTTTTTCTATTATCAACTCAAAAACTTAAGAACTCAAAAACTTAAAAACTCACTTTTTAACTATCGCCGACATGCCCGGCCGCAGGTTCTCCACCGGCTGTACGGGCTTGGCTTTAATTTCGAATGTCTTCAGGTCGAAACCGCCGGTGGTCTTGGTCGCCTTCCATGCGGCATAAGTGCCTAAGTCTTTCATATAGGTCACTTTAAATGTGGCGTCTTTTTCCAATGCCGGGATAAATGCCGAAATCTCGCCCCCTACGTGGAAATCTTTCAGATAGTCTTCACGCACGTTAAACGTCACCCACATGTCATCCAGTTGGGCTACATTCATGATGGGTGCTCCGGTGCCCACCAGTTCGCCTACCTTAGGGAATATCTCCGTCACTTCTCCATCGGCAGATGCCGTGAGATACGTTTCGCTGACATATGAATTTACTTCAGCCACAGCACCTTCCGCTTGGCGCACCTTGGCGGCAGTCATCAACTTGTCTTCCCGTTGTGCTCCGTTTTTTGCCATTGTATATTGAGCTTTGGCAGCACGTTCGGTGGCCACCATTGCGTCATATTGTGCTTTAGTTTCATCGCGCTTTTGTGCCGACATCACTCCTTCTTCGTACAGGCGGTTTACCCGTTGGTATGATTTTTCGGCGATTTCCAGGCCTGCTTTGGCTTTTTGCCACATTTCGTAGGCGGCTTGCAATTGTTCGGCACGGGTGCCACGTTCGGCTTTTTCATTCAGCGCTTGGGCAGCCTGTTCCAAGGCTTCCGCTTGCGAGAGTTTCGCCATTACATCGGGCGCTTCGAGGATAGCAAGGGTATCACCGGCTTTCACTGCATCTCCCTCGTCTACGAAAATTTTCAGGATACGTCCGGGTACTTTGCTCGATACACGATATTCGTTGGCTTCGGCTTGTCCTTGTATGATTTCAGTACCTTTCCGGAAAGTGATGAAGCCGATAATGCTTACAATCAATACCACTGCTACGAGTGTAATGAATGCCAGCATGATGTTGTTGCGTTGCGTTCTTTCTGCCATATTGTTTGTCTTATTTTAGTGTTCCCATTGATTTGTTCAAATAGATTTCGCTCATTTTCAGGTCGATTTGTGCGTCAATCTTTCCCGATTGTGCCGAGAGCCAGGCGGTCTGTGCTTCCAGTACGTTGCTGGTGGGGATGACTCCTTCACGGAAACCCAAATTGGCGTAGCGCAGGTTCTCTTCTGCCTTTTCCATATTCTTTTCTGCCATAACCAGTTTCTTGGTGGCTTCGTTTACCTTGTATGAACTTTGAGTGACCTGTAATTCGATTTTTTCTTTTGCATCGTCCAGCCGGTAGCGGGCAATGTTGGCTTCAGCTTTGGCGGCACGTACTTTGTAAATACCTTCTCCCCAATGGAATACCGGTATACTGACCACTACACCTATGCCCCACATGCCGCGAAAGCGGTTCTCGAATCCATTTACTAATGAAGGGTTGGTAAACAGGTAGTTGGCGGTTAGTCCTATGGAGGGTAGAAATTCGGCTCGTGCCACGTTTACCTTTTGCCGGTAGATTTTCTCGGCAAGTTCCAGACTTTTCAATTCTTCGCGGTTGGCAAGTGCTGTACCCACGTTGCTTTCGGTATAGGTGGTTGGTAAGGCAAGGTCTTTCATATCCTCGTCCGCCAGACGGATATCGGTGTCGAGCGGAACTCCGCACAATTGGCAAAGTACCATTTTTGCCAGGGCAAGTCCGTCTTCTACTTGAGTCAGTGTCATTTCCGCTTCGTTCACTTTTACTCTGACGCTTAAAGCATCAGCAGTAGTGGCAACGCCTTGCTCTACCATTTTTGTTACATCCGAGTCGAGCCTTTGAACCAGTTTCACAAAACTTTCAGCGAGATGCTTTTTATTTGCCAGCGAGACTACTTGCCAGTAAGCCTGGTCAGTATTCAGGATGACGTCTTGCATTCCTGTGGCGTGTTGCGAGGCGGCAAGCTGTTCGGCATAGCGGGTGATTTTGTTGTATGCAATGATTTTTCCGCCCATGAAGAGGGGTTGGGTCAGGGTGGCAGCACCAGCATAGAGGTTACGTGTGTCTGTGCGGAACGCGTCTACGATGCTTCCACCTACGCCATTCAGTGCATCGGGTATCTGCCCCATTACGCCCGAAAGGGGGGTGAGCAAGGGGAGCAGTTCGGGATGTGTGGCTGCTATCTGTTGCATCTGTGCACCCAGTTGTTGGAGTTGAGGGGCAAGAGCTGTTCCCATGTTTCCGATGGCTTGCTGTTGTTCATTGCTGAGCAGGGAGATTTCCTTTTGCGTGCGCATATAAGTGCCCGTCACGTTTATTTTGGGCAGGAAATTGGTGAAAGCGGCTTTTTGTTGATAATGTGCCGCGTTTATTTTTTCCTGTGCGATGCGCAGCTCCTTGTTGTTTGCTAGGGCAAGGTTTCTGCAGCTGTCCAGTGTGAGTATGCGTTGGGCTTGTGCCACTGTGACAAGTGTGCCCAGCAGGATGATGGTCAGAATTTTTTTCATTGCCAATTTGTTTAGGTTTTCTGCTTACTTGTGCAAGCAGAACAAATGTACTGACAATAAAACAAACAGGCAAACGATTTGGTTTAAAAAAGCCTTAGCTTTTTTTGTTTGGTCTTGTAAAATGTTCTCATTTGGTCAGGAGGCTTATTCTCAAAACGAAGGTATATTCACCGGCCGTTGCATATATTTGCAATGACCGATGAATATATGATATGCAGGCAAAGGAAGTGCCTTTCATTTTGATTCTGCTCGGGCAGACAAATGGTGGACATTGTATTTTGTAATAGGGACAATTGGTTTATATGTAAAACCTGTGTCAGAGTCCCATCAGGGCAGCAAGTCCTTTGTCGACACCCGAAAAACCCATAAATGCCATTGCCAGCAGGCCGGCAGTAATCAGCGCAATAGACATTCCTTGCATTCCTTTCGGGATATTGACCAGACTAAGCTGTTCGCGGATGCCGGCAAAAACTATCAGGGCAAGGGCAAATCCCAAGGCTGTAGAGAAAGCATAGACCACGCCTGTCAGCAGGTCGAAATCTTTTTGGATGACCAGAATGGCTACACCCAGGATGCAACAGTTGGTGGTGATAAGCGGCAGAAACACGCCCAATGCCTGATAGAGTGCCGGTGACACTTTTTTCAAGATGATTTCGACCATCTGTACCAGCGCGGCGATGACAAGGATAAAAGCAATGGTTTGCAGATAAGCTAGTCCGAATGGGTCGAGTACGAATTTCTGGATGACGTAAGTGACGATGGTGGAAAGCGTGAGCACAAAGGCTACGGCAGCTCCCATACCCATTGCTGTTTCTACTTTCTTCGATACACCCAGGAAAGGACAAATTCCGAGGAATTGCGACAACACGATGTTGTTCACAAAGATAGCGGTGATAAATATAAGGATATATTCCATGGTTTGTTGTTTTTTATTTTAGAGTTTAAGAAGTTAATGCCGATGGTCGAGCTGCATCTGCGGAGTATGGGCTCTTTGAACTCTTTAATTATTCTTTTTTAATCTGTTTACAATCGCAATGAGATATCCCAAGGCGATGAAAGCACCCGGAGCCAGAACGAAGACCAGCATGCCATATTGTTCGGGCAGGATGGAAATGCCGAACAGTTTGCCTGTGCCTAAAAATTCACGCACACCGCCTAGTAAGGTAAGTGCAATGGTGAAGCCCAGGCCGATGCCCAGTCCATCGAAAAGAGAGGCTATCGGAGTATGCTTGCAGGCAAAAGCTTCGGCGCGTCCCAGCAGGATACAGTTGACTACGATAAGGGGGATGAACAGTCCCAGTGTGGCGTAGAGTGCGGGTACATAAGCCTGCATCAGCATTTGCAAGATGGTAACGAAGGAAGCAATAACCACGACAAAGATGGGAATGCGTACCATGTCGGGCACAAGGTTTTTGATGCCAGAGATAGCAAAGTTGGAACAGATGAGCACGAACATTGTGGCGAGTCCCATACCCATTCCATTGAGGGCGGATGAGGTTGTTCCCAGCGTAGGACACATGCCTAGCAGGAGCACGAACGTGGGGTTTTCCTTGACGATTCCGTTTATCAGTATCTTAAAATTGTTCATAATGTTCTCCTTTCTTGTTAATGTTGTTGGGAAGCTCCACTGGTGGCATCTACTTGGCCGTTCATATAGGCAGACCAGGCATTGTTTACTGCCTGCAGGAAGGCACGTGAAGTGATGGTGGAAGCGGTAATGGCATCTATTTCGCCTCCATCCTTGCTTACTGTGAGGGATTGGGTGCCGGGGTTTTTACCGGTAATGTCTCCTTTGGCTCCTTTCTTAAACCAGTCGGAGGCTTTCGAACCTAGTCCCGGAGTTTCTGCATGGCTGAGCAGGGAATAGTCGATGATGTTGCCTTCGGTATCGAAACCTACCAGTACGGTGAGGGGACCGCCGAATCCATTTGCCGAAGCTTCTACGGCTGCTCCGATGGGCTTGCCCCCTTGCGTGGCAGGATATATCTTGTAGGTGGTGCCTTCTACTTCTACTGTTTCCGCTTCTTCGGCAGGATTGTTGTCAAATCCCGGTATCACCACGGCTATGGCATCGCTCAGAGCTTTGGCATTGGCCTGGGCAATAGGCTCGGCAGTAGCTGCATTGACCCAGCCCAGCAATCCACCGGCTACAATAGAAAATCCAGTCAGCGACAGGATCATATTTTTCAATGACGATTCCAGTTTTTTCATTTTTTTGCTACCTCCCCATAGCGTTTGGGTTTACAATAAGTGTTGATTAACGGAGTGAATGCATTCATAATCAGGATGGCGAATGACATGCCTTCGGGATATGCTCCGAAGGTGCGGATGACTACCGTAAGGAAACCGATGCACACGCCGTAGACGAGCATTCCTTTATGGCTCATCGGCGAGGTTACGTAATCGGTTGCCATAAAAATGGCTCCCAACATCAATCCTCCGGTGAGCAGATGTTGTACGGGCGAGGCATAGACGGGATTCGCCAGGTGCATCAGTCCCGAAAAAACGAATACGGTAGCAAGGATGGATATCGGTATGTGCCACGAGATGATTTTTTTCCACAACATATAAGCCAGTCCGAGAAGCAGGGCAAGGGCACAGATTTCTCCCAGACATCCGGCTCCTGCCTGACAATTTTCAGGAAAACCTATTAACAGGAGCAGGCTGCTGGGCAGGTCGTTCAATACGGAAGGGTCGCCCGACTTGATGGCTTGCTTCATCAGGGCAAGCGGAGTTGCTCCGGTTTCGGCATCAAGGTAAGCTCCCCATTGTCCGGCTTGAGGCCACGAGGTCATTTGTACGGGGAAAGAGATGAGCAGGAATACACGGCCGATGAGTGCCGGATTGAACGGATTGCACCCTAGTCCGCCAAAAGTCATCTTGCCGATACCGATAGCCACGAGGGCACCGATGATGACAATCCATACAGGCAGGTTGGAAGGTAGATTGAATGCCAGTAAGATGCCGGTGATGGCGGCGGAACCATCCCAAAGGGTGTTTCCATCGCGCTTCAGGATGTATTTTGTGATGGCCCATTCGAAGAAGAGGCAGGCTGCTACCGAAGTGAGCGTGACAATGATAGCCCCTAGTCCGAACACGAAGAACGATACGAGCAAGGCGGGGATGAGCGCTATCAGCACGCCATACATATTGCGTTGGATGCTGTCGCCGCTATGCACGTGAGGCGATAAAGATACGATGAGTTTATTTTCCATTTATATTTTCCAATTTATCATTTTCAACTTATAATTCACTTTTTGGTGTTGCGTGCGCGGATGATGGCGCCGACTTTGCCTTTTCCCAACCGGATATTATCGAGTATCGGGCGGTGTGAGGGACAGGTGAACTGGCACGATCCGCATTCGATGCACGACATAATCTGTTCGTGTTCCACGCGGTCCCAATCGCCATGTGCCGAACAGGTGGCAAGCAGGTAAGGTTCCAGTCCCATTGGGCATACACTTACACATTTGGCGCAACGGATACAAGGTTGAGGAGTTGCACGGCGTGCTTCATGTTCGTTCATCAGCAGTACGCCCGAACTTCCTTTGCATATAGGTATGTCGGTGCTCATCAGTGCTTTTCCCATCATCGGACCTCCTCCGATTACCTTGCCGGTATCTTCGGGCATACCTCCGGCTGCTTCTATCAACTGGCTCATCGGAGTGCCCAGTCGGGTAAGAAAATTGGAAGGAGTCTTGAGCGACTTACCTGTGACGGTTACAATACGTTCGAAGAGGGGCTTATGTTTTTGTACTGCTTCGTAGATGGCAAATACCGTGCCTACGTTTTGTACGATGGCACCTACATGGATGGGCAATGCAGGAGGAGCTGGCACTTGCCGGCGGATAACAGCGTCAATCAATTGCTTTTCGCCCCCTTGGGGATATTTTACTTGCAGAGGAACCACTTCGATACCTGCATAAGCCTTGGCTTTTTCGGAAAGCAGGCGGATGGCATCTGGCTTGTTGTTTTCGATGGCGATGTAAGCACGATTTACCTTGGCGGCCTTCATCAGGATGCAGATGCCTACCAATATTTCATCGGGCTTTTCCAGCATCAGCCGGTGGTCGGCGGTCAGATAAGGTTCACATTCCACGCCGTTGATAATGACGCACGTTGCCTTGCATCCTGCCGGAGGGCTGAGCTTGACGTGTGTGGGAAAACAGGCACCGCCCATGCCTACGATGCCGGCTTCTTTAATACGTGACACGATTTCCTCGGGGCTGAGGTCGCATGTTTTTAGGAGAGTGGTGCTGCGGTCGATGTCCGGCTCCCATTCATCACCTTCCACATCGATATAGATGGCGGGCTTACGATAGCCGCTGGCATCAATGACGCTATCTATCTTGTTCACCTTGCCAGATACGGACGAGAAGATGGGGGCTGAGACAAATCCTCCTGCTTCTGCTATCCGGGTGCCCACCTTTACCGTATCACCTTTTTTTACGAGGGGGGTAGCAGGTGCGCCGATGTGTTGTGACAAAGGGAACACCGCCTGTCGGGGGAGGGCAAGGGGTTCGATGGCTTTGCCCGCCGACAATTTATTAGCTGCTGGATGTACTCCACCAATTCTGAATGTCTTCACTTTATCTGTTGTTTTTAAGGTTTTACTTCGGGTTGTTCTATTTCGGCTGAAACGGTTTCCCGTTGTTTACGGGGAGGGAAGTTGACCGCCACGATGGCTCCTTGCGGACATTCCATTTCGCACTTGCGGCACGCCTTGCATTTGGCAGGGTCGATGTAGGCAAGGTTGTTTTCGAGTGTAATAGCTTCGAACGGACAAGTTTTCACGCATTTGCCACATCCGATGCAGGCGGCATCGCACACCTTACGGGCAAGGGTACCTTTGTCTTTGTTGACGCATTGCACATACACACGGCGGTTGTTCTTTCCACGTGGGCGGATTTCGATGATGTTTCGTGGGCAGGCTTTCGCACAGGCTCCACACGCGGTACATTTTGTCTCGTCCACTTCGGGCAGTCCAGTCTGAGGATTGATGCGGATGGCCCCGAACTGGCAGGCATTGGCGCAATCACCATAACCCAGGCATCCGAAGAAACATCCCGTTTCTCCACCTCCGGTGGCATTTGCCACTACGCACGAGCGCACACCGTCGTATTGCGTGAGCCGGGGACGATTGTCGCATGTGCCGTTGCATCTTACTACAGCCACTTTAGGCTCGGAGGCTTCTGCCTTCAGCCCCAAGATGGCAGCTACCTTCTCCATCGTGGGTTGTCCACCTACGGGACAGAGTTTCCCTTCGAGCGAGCCTGCCTTGACACATGCTGCGGCAAAGCCCGAACATCCCGGAAATCCGCATCCACCGCAATTTGCCTGTGGAAGCACTTCGGCTACTTGGGCAATACGTGGATCTTCGTACACGGCAAATTTCTTCGAAGCCACATACAAGACGATGGCAGATACCAGTCCGATGGCTCCCAATGAAACGACCGCAATTAAAATCATATTCATACGTATAAAGTTAGTTTATTTGATTAGACTACATTTTCCAGCCGGAAGATAAACGAACGGTTCAGTCGCTTACGGCATATATATATAATAAGGTAATAAGGAACCAGTGCACCTAGTGCGGCAAGGGCGGAAACCAACTCATTGTGCGTAAGGTGAAGGACGGAAGCAAGTGCCAAGAGTAAAACCAAAAAAGGAAAGACAAAAGCCAGCAGGACGGCTTTCATGCCCATCGCGGTGGTGCCCGAAATCAATACCTTTTGTCCGACGGCACACACCACTCCTTGTGGGTTACACACATCGATTATCTTTTCTTTTGATTCAGGCACGTGGCAATGTTGCTTGACGCTACATGCCGCGCAAGCTGATGTTTGTTCGATTCTCACCTTCAGGCGAGTTCCGTTGATGCTTTCCACAATACCTAGATGTTTAATGTTACTTGGCATATTTGTAATCTGTACTTTGCAATACGAGGCAAAAATACTATAAATTTTCAGTCGCTGGTAACGTTAACGGTGAATTTATCTGCTAAAAAAAGCAAAATCCAACGGATATGTGTCTTTCTCCCTCTGATTGCATCAGAATGCATAGACGATTAGGGGATGACCTCGGTGGATAAGTAGTGCCGGTGTATCTGTATCTCTCCGCCATATGCTGCATCGTTTGTAAGATTATTAATCTTACAGCGTGAAGATTAATAATCTTTCGGCTTGAAGATTAATAATCTTACAAGCAATGCAGTCATGTGGACTGTCTTATTGACAGTATGTCTGTGGCAATAGAAGCCGATGGAATGTTGAGCTATAAAAAGCCTTATTCTTTTATATTGTAATTAAAACAATTTGTTTTGCTTATGATATGTTTGATTGGCAAGGGTTATTCGAGCAGATTGAAAGTACAGCGGCGGGCACTTGATATTTCTTGAAACAAAAACGGCCTGTAGGTGTACACGATGAACGTAGTATCTGTATCTTTGCGAGCAAAGAGATAGATACAAACGACTAAACAGTAGTAAAAAGAAAGCAAACACCAATGAAAGAGGAAACTTTTATCAGAATGGAGAGCAGCGCAGCTACAGACGTACAACAAACGGGATTATACGATGCTGCATACGAGCACGATGCTTGCGGTGTGGGAATGATTGTAGACATTCATGGCAACAAGTCGCACGAACTGGTGGACTCGGCACTGAAAGTGCTGGAGAATATGAAACACCGCGGGGCGGAAGGTGCCGACAACAAGACCGGAGACGGTGCCGGCATCATGGTACAGATTCCTCATGAGTTTATCTTGTTGCAAGGCATACCGGTGCCTGAAAAAGGAAAGTACGGCACAGGGTTGGTCTTCCTGCCCAAGGACGAGCAGGAACAGGCACGCATCCTGAGCATCATGATAGAGGAAATAGAGCGTGAAGGGCTTACCCTGATGCACCTGCGGAGCGTACCGGTCAACTCTTCCATCCTGGGGCAAAGCGCACAGGAGACGGAGCCGGCTATCAAGCAAGTGTTCATCACCGGTGCCACGGACGTGGAAAACCTGGAACGTACCTTGTATATCATACGCAAGAAAATCGAGAAGCGGATACAACACAAAGACTTCTACATAGTGTCATTGTCCAGCAAGAACATTATTTATAAAGGTATGCTCTCGTCGGTGCAAGTACGCGAGTATTTCCAGGACCTGACACAACCTTACTTCACCAGCGGGCTTGCCATCGTGCATTCCCGCTTCAGCACCAACACCTTCCCCACGTGGAGCCTTGCCCAGCCTTTCCGCCTCTTGGCGCATAACGGCGAAATCAATACCATCCGGGGAAACCGTGCATGGATGGAAGCCCGGGAAAGTGTGCTTTCTACGCCTACTCTGGGCAATGTAAAGGATATCCGTCCCATCATCCAGCCGGGCATGAGCGATAGCGCCTCGCTGGACAATGTATTGGAGTTTTTCGTGATGTCAGGCTTGAGCCTGCCTCATGCCATGGCGATGCTGGTGCCCGAATCGTTCAACGACAAAAATCCTATCAGCGAAGACCTGAAAGCATTCTACGAATACCATTCCATCCTGATGGAACCGTGGGACGGACCTGCCGCCCTGCTTTTCAGCGACGGAAGGTATGCCGGAGGTATGTTGGACCGTAACGGCTTGCGTCCGGCACGCTACCTCATTACGAAAAATGATATGATGGTGGTGGCAAGCGAGGCTGGTGTCATCAGCTTTGAGCCGGAGACCATCAAGGAAAAAGGACGCCTCCAGCCGGGAAAGATATTGCTTATCGATACCCAGGAAGGCAAAATCTATTACGACGGGGAATTGAAAGAACAGCTTGCATCGGCACGCCCGTACCGCCAATGGCTTTCTGCCAACCGCATCGAGCTGAACACCCTGAAGAGCGGGCGGAAGGTGGAAAATACCGTGCCCGACTTCGAGCGTAAGCTCCGTGCCTTCGGTTTCACGCGCGAGGACATCGAACGCACGCTGACACCGATGTGCACCAACGGTGCCGAACCTACGGCATCCATGGGAAACGATACCCCGCTGGCGGTGCTGAGCGACATGCCTCAGTTGCTATTCAACTATTTCCGCCAGCAGTTCGCACAAGTGACCAACCCTGCTATCGACCCGATACGCGAGGAACTGGTGATGTCGCTCACCGAATACATCGGGGCGGTGGGCACCAACATCCTCTTGCCCAGCGAAAGCCATTGCAAGATGGTGCGCCTTCCGCATCCCATCCTTACCAATACCGAACTGGACATTCTCTGCAACATCCGCTATAAGGGCTTCAATACCGTGAAGCTTCCTGCGCTCTTCGAAGTCAGCAAAGGGAAGGCAGGATTGCAGGAAGCCCTGACCCAGTTGTGCAAGAAAGCCGAACAATCGGTAGATGATGGCGTAAACTATATCATCCTGTCGGATAGAGGCATCGATACGGAACACGCCGCCATCCCGTCCCTGCTTGCCGTAAGTGCCGTGCACCATCACCTCATCAGCGTGCAGAAACGTGTACAGACCGCGCTGATTGTAGAAAGCGGAGAGGTGCGCGAGGTGATGCATGCCGCCCTGCTTCTGGGATACGGGGCAAGTGCCTTCAATCCGTACATGGCATTTGCGGTATTGGACGAACTGGTGAAACGCAACGAAATCCAAATGAACTATGAAACCGCGGAAAAGAACTACATCAAGGCTATTTGCAAGGGATTGTATAAGGTGATGAGCAAGATGGGCATCAGTACCATCCGTTCGTACCGCGGCGCCAAGATATTCGAAGCCGTCGGGCTGAGTGAAGAATTGCTGAAGGCTTATTTCGGCACCGGAACGTCTTCGGTGGGAGGCATCCGGCTGGAAGAGATAGCCAAAGACTATATCACGTTCCACGACAACGGGTTCATGCCGGATGAAGTAGAGCCTTTATTGCCGCATATCGGACAGTTCTCTTACCGGAAAGACGGAGAGAAACATGCCTGGAACCCTGAAACCATCAGTGCCCTTCAGCTCGCCACACGTACGGGAAGCTATGCCAAGTTCAAGGAATACACCCGCAAGGCGGACGAGAAAGAGCATCCCATTTTCTTGCGCGACTTCTTCTCCTTCAAGCGCAACCCCATTCCGGTAGAAGAAGTGGAGCCGGTAGAGGATATAGTGAAACATTTCGTGACGGGAGCCATGTCGTTCGGCGCCATCAGCAAGGAAGCCCACGAGGCAATGACGCTTGCGATGAACAAGCTGGGCACACGGAGCAATACGGGGGAAGGAGGCGAGGATTCGGACCGCTTTCACGACACGTTCGACGGCATCTCGCTCTGTAGCAAGACCAAGCAGGTGGCATCGGGGCGTTTCGGAGTGACCGCCGAATACCTGGTGAATGCCGAAGAGATACAAATCAAGGTGGCACAGGGAGCCAAGCCCGGTGAAGGCGGACAGCTTCCGGGCTTCAAGGTGAACGAGGTCATCGCCCGTACGCGCCATTCCATTCCGGGCATCTCATTGATTTCACCTCCGCCCCATCACGATATCTACTCCATCGAGGATTTGGCTCAGCTCATCTTTGACTTGAAGAACGTGAATCCGAAAGCCCAAATCAGCGTGAAACTGGTGGCAGAGAGCGGTATCGGAACCATAGCCGCCGGCGTAGCGAAGGCGAAAGCCGACCTGATTGTGATTTCGGGAGCCGAAGGAGGCACAGGGGCTTCGCCCGCCTCATCAATGCGCTATGCGGGCATCCCGCCCGAAATAGGGTTGAGCGAGACTCAGCAGACATTGGTGCTGAACGGTTTGCGCGGACAGGTACGCCTGCAGACCGACGGACAACTGAAGACCGGACGGGATGTTATCAGCATGGCATTGCTGGGAGCCGAAGAGTTCGGTTTCGGTACGGCGGCACTGATTGTCTTGGGATGTGTGATGATGCGTAAGTGCCATGCCAACACGTGCCCCGTGGGCGTAGCTACCCAGAATCCGGAGTTACGCGACCATTTCCGCGGGAAATACGAATATGTAGTCAATTTCTTCCGCTTCCTGGCACAGGAGGTGCGCGAGTATCTTGCCGAAATGGGCTTCAAGCACCTCGATGACATTGTAGGACGTACCGACCTCATCGAAATCAAGCCCCGCCAAATGGGAAGCAAGGCAGCCCTGCTCGACTTCGGCCGCATCCTGCATCAGGTGAACAACGGGTCGGCACTGCACAATGTCACTACACAAAAGCACGATATAGATAATGTGAAAGACGTAGCGATGCTTGCCGCTGCCCGTGAGGCGTTGGAGAGCAAGAAAGAAGTATCGCTGGAATATGCCATTGCCAATACCGACCGTGCAGTAGGCACGATGCTCTCGGGAGCCGTAGCGTTGAAGTATGGTGAGGCAGGCTTGCCCGACCAGACCATCAATGTGAAGTTCAAAGGCTCGGCAGGACAGAGTTTCGGCGCTTTCCTGACCCACGGCATCAGCTTCAAGCTGGAAGGGGAAGCCAACGATTATTTGGGCAAGGGCTTGAGTGGAGGCCACATTTCAGTACAGCCTCCTGTACGGAGCAATTTCGATGCCGAGAAGAATACCATCGTGGGCAACACCCTGCTCTACGGTGCCACAAGCGGCGAAGTGTATATTAACGGACGTGCCGGAGAACGGTTTGCAGTGCGCAATTCGGGTGCCATAGCCGTAGTAGAAGGCGTAGGCGACCATTGTTGCGAATACATGACCGGCGGACGGGTAGTCGTATTGGGAGAAACCGGACGTAACTTTGCCGCCGGTATGAGCGGAGGCGTGGCTTACGTGTGGGACAAGAACCACAACTTCGACTATTTCTGCAACATGGAAATGGTGGAACTCTCCTTGCTGGAAGACTCCACCGCCCGCAAGGAACTGCACGAACTGGTACGCCAGCATTACCTCTACACGGGGTCGCAATTGGCACGCACCATGCTCGACAACTGGAGCCGTTACGTAGACGAGTTCATTCAGGTGACGCCGATTGAATACAAGAAGGTGCTTGCCGAAGAGCAGATGCGCAAACTCCAGCAAAAGATTGCCGAAGTGCAAAGAGACTACTAAATATAAATTAAGAATGAAGAATTAAGAATGAAGAATGGGCAGATGTCACTCTTCATTCCTCGTTCCTGATTCTTCATTCCTCATTCTTAATTCTTCATTTAATATATTATGGGAAATCCTAAAGCATTCTTAACCATACCCCGTCAGGAAGCCGGCTACCGGCCGATACACGAACGGATTACTGACTTCAGTGAAGTAGAACAGACACTCAATACCAGCGACCGCAAATTGCAAGCCTCGCGCTGTATGGATTGCGGCGTACCCTTCTGCCATTGGGCATGCCCGCTGGGCAACCGCCCGCCCGAATTTCAGGATGCAATGTATAAAGGAAAGTGGGAAGAAGCCTTCCAGATACTGAGCCGCACCAATGACTTTCCGGAGTTTACCGGACGCATCTGCCCCGCCTTGTGCGAGAAGAGCTGCGTGCTGCAACTGAGTATTCATGCGCCGGTCACCATCCGCGAAGATGAAGCCGCCATCATCGAAGCGGCGTTCCGCGAAGGCTACATCAAGCCGAAACACTATCCGCGCAACGGGAAGAAAGTGGCGGTTATCGGGTCGGGACCTGCCGGGCTTGCCGCTGCCAACCAGCTGAACAAGAAAGGATATGAAGTAACCGTATTCGAGAAGTTGGAATACATCGGCGGATTGCTCCGCTTCGGCATCCCCAACTTCAAACTGGGAAAGAACATCATCGACCGGCGCATCAGGCTGATGGAAGCAGAAGGGGTGACGTTCAAGCCCAATACCGAAATCGACGTGCAGAAGCTGCCCGAAGGCTTCGACGCTTATTGCGTATGCACCGGCACGCCCCAGGCACGCGACCTCGCCATCCCCGGACGAGACCTGAAAGGCATCCACTTTGCAATGGAGATGCTGGCACAACAAAACCGGGTACTTGCCGGACAGACCTTCACGAAAGAAGAGCGCATCGATGCCCGAGGCAAACACGTGCTGGTGATAGGCGGAGGCGATACCGGAAGTGATTGCATCGGCACAAGCAACCGCCAAGGAGCAGCAAGCGTGACACAAATCGAGATTATGCCCAAGCCGCCCGTAGGAGATAATCCAGCCACGCCTTGGCCCCAATGGCCCGTAGTGCTGAAAACCAGCAGCAGCCATGAAGAAGGATGCACACGCCGCTGGAGTTTGTCGTCCACTAAATTCATCGGGAAGAACGGACACGTGTGTGGTGTGGAAGTGGAAGAAGTGGAATGGGTGCCTGCGGAAGGCGGAGGACGCCCTGTAATGAAACCCACCGGCAAGAAAGAAGTCATCAAGGCAGACTTGGTATTGCTCGCCATGGGATTCCTGAAGCCGGAAGCTCCCCAGCTTCCCCCGAATGCTTTCCTGGCAGGGGATGCCGCTACCGGCGCCAGCCTCGTAGTGAAATGCATCGCCGGAGGACGGAAAGCCGCCGAAAGCATCGACCGTTTCCTTTCACCTAAAAATTAAGGATGCATTGAAACGCAGATTATTTTAATTTACGATTTGACAATTTACTATCTACTATTGGGCATTAAATCGTACTTCGTAAATCGAAAAATAGTAAATCAAAATAATCTGTGTTAATCTGCGAAAATCTGCGTTTCAACCTCAACCCCCAAAAACTCACAAACTTAAAAACTCACAAACTTATGTGTGGAATAGTCAGCATATTCAATATCAAGGAACAAACCAAACCGCTCCGCGACAAGGCACTTGCCATGGCAAAGAAAATACGTCACCGCGGACCCGACTGGAGCGGAATCTATTGCGGGCGGACCGCTATCCTTGCCCACGAGCGTTTGTCCATTGTCGACCCCCAAAGCGGAAAGCAACCCCTTTTCTCGCCCGACCATAAACAAATACTTGCCGTAAACGGCGAAATCTATAACCACCTGGACATCCGCAAGCGGTATGCGGGCAAGTACCAGTTCCAGACGGGAAGTGATTGCGAGGTGATTCTCGCCCTCTACCGCGACAAGGGCATCCATTTTCTGGACGAACTGAACGGCATTTTCGCCTTCGCCCTCTACGACGAAGAGCAGGACACCTTCCTTATTGCCCGTGACCCCATCGGCGTCATTCCCCTTTACATCGGCTATGATGCCGACGGCAAGGTGTATTGTGCCAGCGAACTGAAGGCACTCGAAGGTTTTTGCGACCGCTACGAACCTTTCCTGCCCGGACACTATTACGATAGCAAGGAGGGAAAGATGACCCGTTGGTACACCCGCGACTGGATGTCGTACGATGCCGTAAAGGATAATCCGGCATCCGTGGAAGAACTGCGTGAGGCACTCGAAGCCGCCGTACGCCGCCAGCTGATGAGCGACGTGCCCTACGGTGTGCTGCTTTCGGGAGGGCTGGACAGCTCGGTCATTTCCGCCGTTGCCAAGAAATACGCTTCCCGCCGTGTGGAAAGCAACGGGAAACAGGAGGCATGGTGGCCTCAGCTGCACTCGTTCGCCGTGGGGCTGAAAGGTGCGCCCGACCTGGCGAAGGCACGCGAGGTGGCAGACCACATCGGCACCGTGCACCACGAAATCAACTACACCATTCAGGAGGGGCTGGACGCCGTGCGCGATGTGATTTATTTCATCGAGACCTACGACGTAACCACCGTGCGCGCCTCTACGCCGATGTATCTTCTGGCACGCGTCATCAAGAGCATGGGCATCAAGATGGTGCTGAGCGGCGAAGGAGCCGATGAAGTGTTCGGCGGATACCTTTACTTCCACAAGGCGCCCGATGCGCGTGCGTTCCACGAAGAAACCCTCCGCAAGCTCTCCAAGCTCTACCTTTACGATTGCCTGCGTGCCAACAAGTCGCTTGCGGCATGGGGCGTGGAAGGGCGCGTGCCTTTCCTCGACAAGGAGTTCCTCGACGTGGCGATGCGGCTCAACCCTGCCGCCAAGATGTGTCCCGGAAAGACCATCGAAAAGAAAATCGTGCGCGAGGCATTTCAGGATATGCTCCCGGCAGGAGTGGCATGGCGCCAGAAAGAGCAGTTCAGCGACGGGGTGGGCTACAGCTGGATAGATACGCTGAAAGCCGTCACTTCGCAAGCCGTAAGCGACGAACAGATGGCACATGCCGCCGAGCGTTTCCCCGTCAACACCCCGATGAACAAGGAAGAGTATTATTACCGCAGCATCTTCGAGGAATATTTCCCCAGCGAGAGTGCCGCCCGAAGCGTGCCCAGCGTGCCCAGCGTGGCTTGCTCCACCGCCGAGGCGCTTGCCTGGGACGAGGCTTTCAAGAACATGAACGAGCCGAGCGGACGCGCCGTAGCAGGGGTGCACGAGGAGGCATACGCCAAAGTTTCACAGGAGTTAAGGAGTTAAGAAGTTAAGGAGTTAAGAAGCTGTTTTGAATTTATCGTGCGATGATTTGGGATGAGTTTTTGAGGCATTTTCGCTTCTGTGATGAGGAAGATAGCGGGCTATCTGACGAAGAACAGGAGCGAAAAAGACCAAAAAATCGCCCAAAGCACACACGAAAACGGATACATCAAGACAAGAAAAACTTTTTGGAGAAATTTAAAACAGCTTCTAAGTCAATACTTTTACTAATGCTTCCACCAACAAAACTATTGGCTTAACTCCTAACGGAGCGTAGCGGAGTGATAACTCCCTTTTAACTCCTGATTGGCATTATTAATTATTAACTATTAACTATTAACTATTAATTAATGAAGATAGAATTTACCAAAATGCAAGGGGCAGGCAACGACTACATCTACGTCAACACCCTGATATATCCCCTGCCGAATCCCGAAGAGCTGGCGGTGGCGTGGAGCCGCCCCCATACGGGCATCGGAAGCGACGGGCTGGTGCTGATAGGCTCGTCCGGCAAGGCGGATTTCAGCATGCGCATCTTCAACGCCGACGGTTCGGAAGCCAAGATGTGCGGCAACGCCAGCCGCTGCATCGGAAAGTATGTGTACGAGTACGGTCTGACCCGTAAGACCGAAGTGACTCTCGACACGCTTTCGGGCATCAAGACTCTCCGCCTGCATGTGGAAGACGGCAAGGTGGACGCCGTGACGGTGGATATGGGCATCCCGGCGGATATTCATCCCGTCGATTTGGGCGAGGGGTATCCTTATCGCGAAGGCATTGCCGTATCGATGGGCAACCCGCATCTGGTGATTTTCGTGGACGATATGGAGCAGGTGGATTTGCCTCGTGTGGGACCGGTGCTGGAACATCATCCGCTCTTCCCCGACCGTGTGAACGTGGAGTTCGCGCAGGTATTGGCTCCCGGCCGTGTCCGCATGCGTGTATGGGAACGCGGTTCGGGTATCACGATGGCATGCGGCACCGGAGCGTGCGCCACCGCCGTGGCATCGGCATACACCCACCGTTGCCCCGGAGAATCGAACATCATCATGGACGGGGGCACGCTCCGCATCCGCTGGGCAGGCGAAGGCACCCGCCTCTTCATGACCGGTCCCGCCGAGAAAGTATTCGACGGTGTGATAACCGTGTGAATCTGCTTCACCACAGATTACACAGATTTTTATTGAACACAGAACCACAGAAACACAGAAGAATTTATTTTAATAATCTGTGTAATCTGTGGTGAGAAAACTCAAGAACTCAATATGGCATTACTCAACGAACATTTCCTGAAACTGAAGGGGAGCTACCTCTTCTCCGATATAGCGAAAAAAGTAAAGGCTTATCAAGTAACCCATCCGGGTGAACAAATCATCCGCCTGGGCATCGGCGACGTGACCCGTCCCCTGCCGCAGGCATCCATCGAGGCAATGCACCGCGCCGTGGACGAAATGGCATCATCCGCGACCTTCCACGGCTACGGTCCCGAGCAGGGATACGATTTCCTGATAGAAACCATCATCAAGCACGACTTCGCGCCGCGCGGCATCCAGCTCAGCCCCTCCGAAGTATTCATCAGCGACGGGGCGAAGAGCGACACGGGCAATATCGGCGAACTCTTGCGTTGGGATAACAGTATGGGCATCACCGATCCGGTCTATCCTGCCTATATCGACAGCAACGTGATGTGCGGGCGTGCCGGTACGCTGGGCGAAGACGGACGCTGGAGCAACATTACTTACCTGCCCTGCACCGCCGCAAACGGCTTTGTCCCAGCCATCCCCGACCACCGCATCGACCTGCTCTACCTGTGCTATCCCAATAACCCTACAGGCACCACGCTCACGCGCGACCAGCTGAAGCAATGGGTCGACTATGCGCTGGCTAACGATACGCTCATCATCTTCGATGCCGCCTACGAGGCTTACATCCACGATGACGATGTTCCCCATTCCATCTACGAAATACGCGGGGCGAAAAAAGTAGCCATCGAGATACGCAGCTTCTCGAAAACCGCCGGCTTTACGGGCGTGCGTTGCGGCTATACCGTGGTGCCCAAGGAAGTGACCGCCGCTACCCTCGATGACGAGCGCGTCCCGCTCAATCCCTTGTGGAACCGGCGCCAGTGCACCAAGTTCAACGGCACCAGCTACATCACCCAGCGTGGTGCCGAGGCGGTCTATTCGCCCGAAGGCAGGGCACAGGTGAAGGAAACCATCGCCTACTATATGGAAAACGCCCGTACGATGCGCGAAGGCCTGACCCGTGCCGGCTACCGGGTGTTCGGAGGCATAAACGCGCCTTATCTGTGGGTGCAGGCTCCCGAAGGAATGACCTCGTGGAAGTTCTTCGACGAGCTGCTTTACCGTGCCCACATCGTCAGCACGCCCGGCGTAGGCTTCGGTCCCAGCGGCGAAGGCTACCTGCGCCTCACCGCTTTCGGCAAGCGCGAGGATTGCGAGGAAGCCATCCGGCGTATCGGCAAGCTCTGATATTTCACCACAGAGGCACACAGAGTTTTTATTTATTGAATATCCGCAAACATCCCATGTAGGGGCGTATCGCGTACGCCCTGAAGACATCCACGTGGATTAGTTGACGTATTCGGGCGTATGCGATACGCCCCTACAAGGCAATTGGGTGAAATGCGGATATTCAAATTTTATTTTTTTCTGTGTGCCTCTGTGCCTTTCATTACGCTGGATTACAAATCCAGCGTGACAAAATCTAGCATGACAAATTAAGAATAAACTTAGACCTGATATAAATTATCGGCATTAAGAAAGTTTTGTTATCTGCCTGATACCATAAAAAACATTTACTTCTAATTTTGTGACATGAAATAACAAAAGACTACTCATTATGTTGCGAAAAATCAGACAAGTAATAGCTTTCCTATTCTTTTGCATCGTCACGCTTTTGTTCCTCGACTTTACAGGGACATTGCATGCATGGTTCGGATGGATGGCTAAGATTCAGTTCTTGCCGGCTGTATTGGCTCTCAATGCCGGCGTTGTGCTTCTTCTTATAGTGCTTACTTTCGTATGCGGACGCATTTACTGTTCCGTTATCTGCCCGTTGGGAGTCTTTCAAGACATCGTGGCGCGGATAGGACGAGGGAAGAAAAAACTTCCTTATACGTATTCGAAAGCGAAAAACGTGTTGCGTTATAGCGTATTGGTCGTGTTCTTGGCGTTGATGGCAGGCGGACTCACTTCGATTGCCGCACTGATTGCCCCTTATAGCGCCTACGGAAGAATCGCCAACAACCTGTTTGCTCCCGTTTACCAGTGGGGAAACAACCTGCTGGCTTATTTTGCAGAACGTGCCGACAGCTACGCTTTCTATGAAACCGAGGTGTGGCTGAAGAGCCTTCCGACATTCCTCATCGCCCTGCTTACCTTTATAATAATAGGTGTATTGGCGTGGCGGAACGGACGTACGTATTGCAACACCATCTGCCCTGTAGGGATCGTGTTGGGGGTTATCTCTAAATTTTCGTTGTTCCGAATCGAAATCGATAAAGAGAAATGCAGGAAATGCAACTTGTGCGCACGCCGTTGCAAGGCGGCTTGCATTGATATTCCGAATGCAGCTGTAGACCATAGCCGGTGCGTGACTTGCTTCGACTGCCTGAAGCAATGCAAGCACGATGCCATCCACTATCGTTTTGCCTACGGAAAGAAAGAAGCCGCTCCGTCACAACCTACTTCGCAACCCAAGGATAAGGGACGGCGTGAGGTACTGGCAGGGTCGTTGTTGCTCCTTGCCTCCGCAGCCAAGGCACAGGCTGTAAAGAAAGCCGAAATCGTCAAACTGGACGGCGGGCTTGCTGACATCATCGACAAGCAGGCACCGAAACGCCAGACTCCGATTACTCCTCCGGGTTCGCAGAGCGCACGTAATATGCAGCAACATTGCACCGCTTGCCAGCTTTGCGTATCGGTCTGCCCCAACGAAGTGCTCCGTCCTTCTTCTTCGCTTGACACGTTCATGCAACCTACCGCATCGTACGAACGCGGTTATTGCCGCCCCGAATGCACGAAATGTTCGGAAGTCTGTCCGACGGGTGCCATTCACCTGATAGATAAAGCCGAAAAGTCTGCCATCCAGATAGGCCATGCCGTATGGGTGAAAGAACGCTGCATCCCACTCACCGACGAACAGGCATGTGGAAACTGTGCGCGCCATTGCCCCACAGGAGCTATTCTGATGATTCCTTCCGACCCGTCTGATCCCGAGTCGCTCAAGATTCCGGCGATAGACACCGAGAAGTGCATCGGATGTGGAGCCTGTGAGAACCTGTGTCCGGCACGCCCGCTCAGCGCCATCTACGTAGAAGGCCACGAAGTCCACCGAATCATTTAAGCTGAAACGCAAATTCACGCAGATTTCCGCAGACTATATATCAGATTCATTTTCCTTATAAATCCGCGTTAATCTGCGATAATCCGCGTTTCTAAAAATCAGAACGAATAAAACACTGCAATTATGGATAAACAAGATAACCGCATGAACCGCAGGGATTTCCTGAAAATAGTAGGCATCAGCACCGCCGGTACCGCCGCAGCCCTGACGGGATGTTCCCCCAAAGAATCAGCCGAGACATCTGCACAAAATCCTGTGCCAACAGGCAAGATGACTTACCGCAACTTCCCGCCTTCAAAAGACCAAGTCTCCATTCTGGGCTACGGATGTATGCGCTGGCCTACGCTCCCCGCACCCGAGAAAGGCGGAAACGTCATCGACCAGGAAGAGGTGAACCGCCTGATAGACTACGCCATCGAACACGGAGTGAATTACTTCGATACGGCACCCGTATATGTGCAGGGCTGGTCGGAAACCTCGACAGGCATCGCCCTGAAACGACACCCGAGAGAAAAATACTTCATCGCCACCAAGATGTCGAACTTCGACCTTACGGACTTCAAGTCGAGCGTAGAAATGTACCACGACTCGATGAAGAAGCTCCAGACGGACTACATCGACTACTACTTGCTCCACTCGCTGGGCAACACCGGCAAGCGCAGCTTCCAGAACCGCTTCATCGACAACGGCCTGCTCGATTACTTAATCAAGGAGCGTGAGGCAGGACGCATCCGTCACCTGGGCTGGTCGTTCCACGGAAGCAAGGAAGAGTTCGACAAGATACTGGCATACCACGAGCAGGTGCACTGGGATTTCATCCAAATCCAGCTGAACTATTCCGACTGGAAGCACGCATCGGGCAGAAACGTCAACGCCGACTACCTGTATGCCGAAATCTCCAAGCGAAACATTCCGATGGTTATCATGGAACCCCTGCAGGGAGGACGCTTGTCGAAAGTGCCCGAACACATCGTAGCACGTCTGAAGACACGCAACCCCGAAAACAGCGTCGCTTCGTGGGCATTCCGCTTTGCCGGCACACCGCCCATGGTGCTCACCGTACTGAGCGGCATGACCTACATGGAGCATCTGCAAGACAACATCCGCACCTATTCGCCGCTGGTACCGCTCACCCAGGAGGAACAGCAATTCCTGCTCGATACCGCCGAGCTGATGCTCAAATACCCCACCATCCCATGCAACAACTGCCAATACTGCATGCCTTGCCCCTATGGCATCGACATTCCGGGGGTATTGCTCCACTACAACAAATGTGTGAACGAAGGCAACATGCCGCAAAGCAAGCTCGACCCCAACTACGCCGAGGCACGCCGCACCTTCCTGATAGGCTACGACCGCAGCGTGCCGAAGTTGCGCCAGGCATCCCACTGCATCGGGTGTGAGCAATGCAATCCGCATTGCCCGCAATACATCGATATCCCTCGCGAAATGCAACGCATCGACCAGTATGTGGAAAAATTGAAGCAGGAAACATTGTGAATCAGGAGTTAGAGGGAGTTAAGAAGTTAAGGAGTTAAGAAGTTAAGGAGTTAAGGAGTTAAGCCAATACCTTCACTCCTGCTTCCACCAACAAAACTATTGGCTTAACTCCTAACGAAGCGGAGCGGAGTGATAACTCCTTTTAACTCCTTAACTCCTGATTGGCATAAACCGTAAATAGTAAATCGCAAAATCGTAAATTAAAAAGATGAACCAACTTATCTCCCTCCTCCATGCAGGAGGTTATTCGTGCGTCATTGCCAACCGTGGTGAGACGCGCACGTTTACGCAACGTGGCGTAGCCGATCTTTATACCTTATATAATAATGACCCTGCTTTTATGCAAGGTGCTACCATAGCCGACAAAGTCATCGGCAAGGGAGCCGCCGCCCTGATGATATTGGGCGGAATGACGGAAGTCTATGCCGATGTGTTAAGCACCCCCGCACGAAAGTTATTCGAACAATATGGAGTAAAAGTGTCTTGCGCACAGGAAGTGCCTCACATCATCAACCGCCAGCAGACCGGATATTGCCCATTGGAAACAGCATGCGGAGAAGAAACCGACCTGCAACGGCTTTACCAGATTATCACCGATTTCGTTATGGCGCACAAATGAGAAACTGTTTTGAATTTCTCCAAAAAGTTTCTTATACTATATGCGGTATAGATTTATGATTTTAATGAAACATAACTATTCACCACAGAGTGCCACAGAAGAATAGGTCAATAAACAATATGCTAATGCGAAAATAAATTAGCACATTGCTTTCCAGAAGGAATTATAAGTATCAGCAGTTTCAATGCACTGAAACTGGAGTTTCAATGCAAATAAACTATAGTTTCAGTATAATAAAACTAGGCTGAAACCAGGCTGCTTTGCCAAAGGCTTCCGGCTGATGCGCCCAATGAAGCTATATGCCTGCGCGGACCAACCGGACAGGAAAAAAGAAAAGCCACGGATTGCACCGGTCTGGATGGAGGTTCGATGGAATGGGAATCGGTGTAATCTGTGGCGGGAAAGTTTTTTGACGCAATCGTGCCCCTAAAGAGAGAGTTATCCGATTTTACTGATTTTCTTCAGTTTTTCTTCGTCCACAATCTTGATTTTACGCCCGTCGATGATAATCAGTTTCTCGGCGGCAAAGTTCGACAGAGTACGGATAGCATTCGATGTCGTCATATTCGACAAATTGGCAAGGTCTTCACGCGAAAGATAAATACTCAGCGTACACTGGTCTTCCTCCAATCCGTACGTATCTTTCAGGAACAAGAGCGATTCGGCAAGGCGTCCACGGATATGCTTTTGCGTCAGGTTTACCGTACGCGCATCCGAAATACCCAGATCTTTCGACAGCTGACGGATGAAATACATCGCCAACTCCGCATTTTGGACCACCAATTCTTCAATAACAGCCATCGGAATCAGGCACATCGTACAAGGTTCGAAAGCCGCCGCCGCCGTCACAAAGTTTTCATGCGCGAAATAGGCACGATAGGCAAAATATTCCTTGTTCTTCACAACCCGGATAATCTGGCTGCGCCCACCTACTCCGTCCTTATAAATTTTTACCTTGCCATTCAACAGACACATCATATACTGCGGAGTTTCGCCTTCGCAATAAATAACCTCATTTTTCTTGTATTTTTGAATTGTAAAGTTCTGCGCAAGATATTCACGTTGCGCCTCTGTAAGAGGTTGCCATAAATCGGGGATACTTTCGGCAATCTCGGCTTCTGTCAGTTCCTTCTTTACCATAGGTGCTATAAAACGATGTTGTGGAGCACAAAGGTAGTAAGAAAAAATGAAAATCTTTATTTCAAACCCTAAAAATTGCCTCCGTGACACGAGGATTTATTATATATTTGCCTTTAGAATGGCAAATATGAAAATTGTACAGGGTTTTATATGCTGGATTGTCCTGCTCTTACTGGCAATATGTCCGGCACGGGGAGAGATAGGCTCGTTTCAGAAATCTTTACCTCACAAGACAGATGTGCCCGATTCCATCCTGACACATATATTCAATGCCGCCAACTTCTATGCCTCTGAAGTGGAAGAATACAAGGCTGAATTATACTTGAAAGGCCTGCTGAAAATCCACAAACGAAACCGTATCATCAAGTACATCCCTTCGATGTTCCGTTTGGAGAAAGGAGTGAACACATACATCCACGAGTCCATCAGCAAGCTTCACTATACAGCTCCCAGTATTTACGACCGGAAGGTACAGTCGATATCGAGCACGTTTCCGGGAAGCGAAAGCCGTTTCTTCGATATAGCCGACTTCCTGAAGTTCAACCTCTATGCTCCTTCCATCATGGAAGACAAAGTACTTTCCCCACTCAGCAAGGAATCAAGCATCCATTACAATTACCTGCTCGACTCGGTCGCCTACCGCCGTAACGGAAAAATCTACAAGCTGCGTATCATCCCACGCTATCCCAGTACCCAGCTATTGGAAGGGTCGTGCTGGATTTCTTCCAGTGACTGGACCATCCGCTACCTCGATTTTCAAGGGAAATATGACCTGATAACTTTCCACATCACCATGTATATGGGCGACACGCCAGAAACCAAGTACCTGCCACACATGATGAACCTCGACATCCGCTTCAAGTTCCTGCGCAACGATCTGGAAATGAATTGTACTGGCTGGCTCAATTACGAAGAGGTAAAATTTCATAAAAAGTCGGACCTGCCCGACAAATGGTTGACAAAAGACCAACAGCGATATAACCTGACCGACTCGTACACACTAACCTGCGACACCACCCGGCTCATGCACGACCGTGATTCTTTCGCACGTATCCGTCCGCTACCACTCAGCGATATGGAAGACAGCCTTTACCAAGCTTATAACGAACGCCGTAGAATAAGTCCGGAAGATACACTGAAAGCTCCTCCTACCAAACTCCGCAAAAATCTGGTACTTCTGGGGCAGATGGGCGATGCCTTGATAAGCAGCTATAACATTGACATCAACAAAATAGGAAATATCTCCTGTTCGCCGCTTATCAACCCGTTGTTAATCAGCTATAGCCACCGTAACGGAATCTCTTACCGGCAAGAATTCAAATACAACAAACTGTTTCATAACGGACGGCTGCTTCATCTGGTGCCGCAAATCGGCTATAACTTCACGAAAAAAGAATTTTATGCCAAACTTGACGGAGAATATGTCTACAATCCCCGAAAACACGGAGCCATTTCTGTAAGTGTAGGAAACGGTAACCGCATCTACAGCAGTATCGTGCTCGACCAGCTTCAGGCTCAGCCCGACAGTACATTCAGCTTTGACGGACTGGAACTGGATTACTTCAAGGATGTGTATCTCAACGTTTCGCACAACATCGAAATCATCAACGGGCTGACGTTATGGACCGGTGTATCGATGCATTGGCGTCATGCTGTCAACGGCACTCCCGAAGTGGCACAGCGGGTAAGGTTACGCTACAATAGCTTCGCCCCCCGGCTGCGCATCGAATGGACCCCATGCATGTACCATTATTATACCAACGGCAACCGCAAAGTAAATATAGGTTCACGCTATCCTACTTTCCTTATCGACTATGAACGGGGCATCAAAGTACTGAACAACTCTGGAGCCTACGAACGTTTCGAGTTCTCTGCCGAACAGAAAATCCGGATACGGGGTATGCATACCATTGCCTACCACGTAGGAGGAGGTTTTTTTACCAACCAGGATGACATGTATTTTGTAGATTATGTCAATTTTGCCAACCGCAACCTGCCACAAGGCTGGAACGATGATATCGGCGGCACCTTCCAGATGCTTGATTCACGCTGGTACAATGCCTCACGCCATTACATCCGGGGTAATATGACTTACGAAACACCGTTCTTGCTACTCTATCCGGTAGGCAGTCTGCTGTCCTTCATCCAGAAAGAACGGCTGTATGGGGGCATCCTCTTTATGCCACACCTTAACCCCTATATCGAATTAGGGTATGGCATAGGCACGCACATCTTCGATTTCGGCATTTTCATAGGCAATGAGCAAGGCAAATTCACTTCGGTAGGATGTAAATTCACTTTCGAACTATTCAACCGTTAATCATTCTAGTGCCTCTCCCTGCACATTCTGTGTGGTCCGTGTTCAAAATAAAACTATTTCCTGAGAAAAGCATCCTTCTGGCAAAACCAGAAGCGGATATGGTGTGCCAGACTCCACCACGGGCGCAGCACATCGAAGATTGGTAAAAACACGCCGAACTTCTCGCCCAAATCCCATGCTGTATGATACCATATATGCATCACCGCCAGCAAACGGACCAGCCACAGCCCTGCAGCCATACCTGCCCATATCCATTGCCCGCTTACCAGGCCTACAGCAAAAGCAACGGCACATCCCAGATGAAACAAGAAACATGTCCACGTTTCCAACGCATTCAGCAACGGTGCCACACCCTGGTAGAAACGTCCCGTCAATACGCTTCCCAACATCTCTTCCCTCCAGCTTTTCCGGGAAACAGGCAATGGCAGACGTACAATGCTTTCCTTTCCCCGTGCTACCCGTGTGTTATACCTGTCGGCAATGGCATTCACCAGCAAATCGTCTTCACCACGCTGCAACTGCAAATGACTGCTGAAGCCCTTGTGTTCCAGATAGGCACGCTTGCGATATGCCAGATTATGCCCAAGTCCCATATAAGGATGCCCGGCAAGTGCCATGCCGAGGTAACGCAGCGAACGGAAAAAAGCATCTGTCCTGACACGCAAGGCAAACATTCCTTTCCCGTACACATAGTTGCTGTAACCCAGCACGATATCGGTTTCGGGTGTCATCTCGCGGGCAAGGCTGCGCAGCCATTCCTTACTTTCGGGTCTGGCATAAGGACTGGTCACCACCACCCATTCGTAATGACTGGCACGTATACCCATCGCCACTCCCAGTTTCTTCCGGCTCACATAACGTGCCGTTTCTGGAATAAACGTATGATACAAATTCGGATATATGTTTGCCAGACGTTTCAATATCAGTTCGTCTTCACCAGCCGACAAATCGTTCACTACAATCACTTCAAATGCCGGATAGTCCTGTTCCAGAATAGCTGCCAGGCTATCGTGCAGCAGCTCGCCCGTATCTTTGGTCACGACAATCACCGAAAGCGGAGGATATTCTACGGGATCCGTTCCAGCATCTTTCCGGAAATGGCGGTGAATCCTGCTGTAAAAGCCGCACATCACACTCATTTGAACCACAAAGAATACGACACATATACCCGCCAACAGGGCAGCAATCGAAGTAAAGTCTATCGTCATCATATCATCTCTTCTAAATAACGGTGCAAAAATAGGGCAAATCTTCATTCGATAGCAACATACGCTGATTTTTTCACCACATAATCTATAAGAACGCAACCGTATTCAGAAACTGAATTCAGAAGCTGTTTTGAATTTCTCCAAAAAGTTTTTCTTGGCTTGATGTATCCTTTTTCGTGTGTGCTTTGGGCGATTTTTTGGTCCTTTTCGCTCCTGTTCTTCGTCAGATAGCCCGCTATCTTCCTCATCACAGAAGCGAAAATGCCTCAAAAACTCATCCCAAATCAGCGCACGATAAATTCAAAACAGCTTCTCAAAACCGTTTCTCAATTCTTAACCGGCAGACGTTTCCATAACCAGCGGGGAAGCAAACGCCAGGCTCCTACCAGCAGACGGTAACGCCAGTCGATGACTACCATACGCTGCTTGCGGTGAATAGCACGGACAATGCAACGTGCCACCTTACCGGGACGCATCAGGAACGGATAATGTTTCCCGTCGTTCAGCAAATCTGTCTGGACAAACCCTGGACGGATATCGGTAAAACATATACCTGTCCAGCCATGTATGCAGGCAAGCTGTTCAAGGGCGTCGATGTAGGTATTCTGATATCTTTTGGTCGCCGAATAAGCAGGAGCGATGCCCAGTCCCTTGGTGCCGGCAATGGAGCTGATTACAGCAATGTGCCCTTCGCCCCGGTTTCCGAAATAACGGAATGCCGCATCTACCATACGGGTGAACCCTACTACATTGGTCTGTACCGTATCAGTCTCGATATCGGCATCGAGGTTGTAATTCTGATGTCCGATACCGGAACAATGCAGATACAAGTCCATACCACCTAAATCAGTTATCAACGCCTCCAGTTCGATAGGGGCATTTTCTTTCCGGATGTCTATTACACGGTAATAAATGCGCGCAGGAGCCTTACGCTGAAATGCCTTCAACAGCCCTTCACGACGTCCGGCTATGCCCAGTATCCAGCCTTCTTTCAGCAAAAGACAGGCGGTTTCATATCCGATGCCGGAGGTAGCTCCTACAATGACTGCACGTTTCTGATTCTGTAGATTCATAAAAGTCAAGAAGTTAAGTAGTTCGTACTTCATAGATAAAAGATTCTGATGCAGGAACACTTTCGGCATGCCGGTTATAATAAAAGTCTCCATTCAGGGGCATACGTTCATTAAGCATGGCAAATGCCGGAGAAAGGTGTGCACAGAACACATCGTAAGAATGACGGTTGGCACGTTCACCCGTATCATCCCGATAAAACACGGCATAATGGTTGAGCGGGTAATCCGCAATCAACCGGTTCAGGTATTCGGCCCAGCCGCGTGCCTTTCCGGGCGTAATGCGGTCGAACAGGTTCGACACATTGAAAACTATCAGTTCCGATACTTTTGCATGCATTTTCCAGAAAGCCGGAGGCACTTTCTCAGCCTGAGTATAGAAATTTGTCTGTACCAGACGGTAAGCATCCGAACGAAACATCAGACGCGCAATATCAAGCATTTCTTCTACCGGACACACCCCCAGATAGGCAAGGTAGATGTGCGGCAAACGTTTGCACACATCGGCAAATGCCAGTCCCGAAGCTCCACCCTCGTAGGCAAGGTCGCAAAAAACCACCCTTGCCGACACGTTGCGGACAGCAGGGAAAAGCCATCCTCCTACCAGTTCGTAGAAAGCGCGGGCCGCACAATAACTGCGCCGCATATAATAATAGGTATACAGTTGTACCAGCCGGTCAGGATACCCGGCAAACTGAAAATCGCAACGTCCGTAAGCTATCTGTTCACGTACCTGTGTATCATCGTTGACATTGACAGGTATCTTGGGAAACAAATCTGCGACTACTGCATCGAATGTTTGCCCAAAAGGCTGCGACAAGGGATAATTATCAGAACACAAGTCCCATCCCGATTTGAGGTCAGGCAATTCGAAATCACCTTGGCAAAACCGGTCGAGTGGCACGTGGATATAACCGTTATGCATACGGATATACTCCATCAGCTTGTAAAACGTAAGGCTGGCTCCCAATATTCGTGGGTTTCCGGTTAGGAAAAGTTGCTTACGGGCACGGGTGATTGCCACATTCAGCTTACGGTCGATTATCGCATCGCCTTCACGAAACGTATTGGCAGTCAAGAAGTTTAGCTGATTGAAATCGCGTACGGTAAACGAATAGATAATGACATCACGCTGGCTTCCCTGATAACGCTCTACCGTATCGATGGTTACTTTCTCCAGCTCAGGAATATCCAGGTGTGCCACTTCCCGCCGTATCATGGCTATCTGATTGCGATAAGGCACAATAACCCCTACAGTCTTGCCAGCATCAAAAGCCGTTCCCATAAACCGGTAGATGCGACAAAGCAAAGTAGCGACAATGCGTGCTTCGTAAAGATTACTCTTTTCGGAATGAGCCGTATCTGCCGGCGTATCGGATGCAATGAACACCATACGCCGGTACAACATCAGCCGGTCAAGGTTGTCTTCGGGTTCACGAAGGACGTAAGGCAACGCTTCTTGCTGATGCGGAAGCGGTACCGGTTCCAATTGTTCGCGGGAATAAAACGCATGGTCAGGAAACTCTGCAATTAAAGGATGCATCCGTCCTTGCTTGTGCAAAATACTGCAAAACTCTGGTTTGCACCCACGGTACAAGCGCTCGAACAAAGAATTACGGCAATCATTCAATCCGATTTCCAGCAGCAACGGGTCAGTCACCCGGGCTTCTTCCTCGCTTTGCAAAGCAATGGCAGGTAATTGCTTGTAATCGCCTATCAGGACAAACTTGCCAATGGCATTCCCGTCTTTGTGACGCGCAGAAAGAATGCCTATAAGGTCGGGCTCCAATATCTGCGAAGCCTCATCGATGATAGCAAGGGTGAAACGTTTTAACTGGAAGAGGTAAGGACGTCCGTTAATGGCGGTAGTAGTTCCCACGAAAATACGGGTGCGGAGTATCTTCCCACGGATATCTGCCAGTTTAGGACAATCGGAAAGACTATTATTCAACAGATAAGGCACAAACCGCTTATCGCAGGCCAGTTCGTTCCCGATGCGGATAAAGGGATGCCGTCCGGCAATGCCCGAACTGGTCAGCATATTGCAGATTTCATCTACAGCACGATTGGTATAAGACAAAAGCAACAAAGAACACGCCGGGTCGGTCAATGCTTCTTCCACCATATAGCGCAGGGCACACGAAGTCTTGCCCGTTCCCGGTGGACCAACCAGCAGGAAATAATCATCGCATTGCTTTGCTTTCAAGACCAGTTCATCAAACCTTCCGTACGAACCGTTCAATGTACGTGAAGTATCCCGTCCGGGCACACGCCTGCCCAGCAATAAGTCCTTTCGGTCGGTAGAAGCGGAAAGGAAAGCATACAGTCCACGGATGGCATTGCCGGCAGAAGCATCCGAGAAATCGTGCTCAATGGCAAAAGTATCTGTATCCGTTCCGATGATGTCGGGATTCTGTTGTCCGTTACGTAACTGGACAAGTATCCTGTCGGGATAAATCTCTACCAGATTACCTTTCATCAGGATATGCCGGCGCACATCAGGTTGACCACGATAAGCATACAGCACGACTATATCTCCCGTACGGAAATTAGGAAGGAAATCATCTCCCTGCCGAGGTACACTCAATTCTATCCGATCGTATCCTTTACCTGGTGCACTCTGACGGCGGGAAAGAATCTTCAAGCCCAACAGGATGTTACCCGCCTCTATTTTCCCGGCAAGGGGCGTATGCCACAAACCGGCAAACCCTTGCGATGAACCGGTATTCCCTCCCGTCTTTCCCAACAATTGCTCCTTGGATACAAAAGTGAAAAAACGGCGGAAATAAGCCTGTTCCAACGGGTCTCCCTGCTTGAGGAGGTGAATCAGACTGCTCAATTCAGGTTCCTGATAACGGGTCCAAAGCTTGCCGTGGTCTTTCTTCTCATTCAGTACCTCCACATCCAGTTGGTCTATGATTGCAGCGATACCCCCGTTTGCCAATATCATTTCGTTTGCCACAATCTGATTGCGCAAACGGATACATTCGCGAAACAAGCTTTCCGAAAAGTGTTCCAGCATCAGCCCGTCCTGGTATTTCGAATACAACAGAAGAGTTTGCGTATCATCGGCACTCCTGCCGAAACCGTACATCAGTACCCCCTGATAAAGCATCATCTGCACATAATGGTCTTCTTTATGACGATGATTGTACTCATCCCGTTTGCCCGATTTCTGTTCGATAAGCACCTTCAGGTCCTTTTGCAACAGGTCGGCACGCCCTTGAAGGCCGAGACTTTCGCAAATGAAAGATGCTTCCAGCCAAGCCTCCCGCCGCTCGAACGCTTCCAGGTTATGCGGCAAAAGGTCGTGAACAAACGAACGTATGTTCATCATCTGTGTCTGTGCCAAGGAGTGGAAATCATTGGGAATCTCACACGTACAGAACTCCAATGCCGATGTAGCGAAGAATTTCTTCACCGTTTGGGCATAAGTGACAGGAATATCCTCCTGCTCGTTGATGTAATCATCGAGAAACTGTCCGGCAAGGTTTCCCAACAGGATATGGTATGTATTGGCTTTCGGCCTGATTTTGTTGATGAAATAATTGAGCGGATGATGCCCGTACTCACGGAAGCAAACGGCAAGTGAACTGATATCTATCAGGTAATCAGGGTGTACCACAATCAGTTTCGGAACATACTCGTGATGTTCGTCGATACGTACATCCAGCAGATTGAGTTGCATGTTTTCAGTCAGAAGCCCGGACAAATAAGCCATATCACCGTTATATCCGCCTTCCCTGTAATTGATGATGATAAACGGATCTTCTCCGTTATCGGTAGCTGCATAAATACGTTCATCGGTCCAGCTGGAGACCACCGCACGCACATACGGTACATGCTTCAAAGAAGAGACGTGATACGGACGGTTCTGATGAGGAAGGTCTGCTATCAGTGATACCGGAATATCTTCACCGAACGCCACCGACACAAAACGGCAAAGTGCACGCAAATCGGAAAGATAGGTTTCTTTATCGGGAGAGAAGCCCTTGTGCATCGCTTCCTTAGCATTCCGGCGCATGGTCTGGACGGCATAACGGTCGGATGGTGTCATCCCCTTTTCCTTGCATACATAGTCCAGCCTGGAAAACAAGTTGGAAAACGAAAGGGTAATGCCTTGCGTCAACTCGTAACAAGCCTCCTCCAACACCTTGTAAAGGGCGGCGTATTTAGGCTTTATATTTTCGGGAGCAACTGGAGGTCTATGATGTATCTGTTCGATTCGCCGGTACAAATCAAACGCCTGAAGTTCGATGCGTTCTGCCATGTTCAGAGGGCTTCACCAGGAATATGCTGCACACAATATGCTTTCTCCAATGCCGGATACAGTGAACGGTAGGTCTCGGTAACATCCTGCATCAAGACTCGCACCGGACTCGTCTCCGTCCGGCTGTCATCATATCCGGGTAATAGTACAGAAGTCATACCCAATATAAATTCATAAGTACTTCCGTTGGTCAGTACGATATGTATCCGAGTCTGATCTGTATCCTCTGTCTGCGTAAAGATACCATGCAACATATTACTGGTCGAAGCCGAAGGATAGATGGTGACAATACCCGACGCAGCCTCCTTATCGGTATAGGTGAACACATATTTTCCACCTGCCTGCACCAACGGGGCGCTCTCAATATCACGTTGAATGGCAAGTGTCTGGCTTTGTGTAAGCTCTGCACCTCGCACCACGCCTTCAATGCGGCTTATCGTATAGGTTGTTTCGGGATAAGCCACGGTAACCTGCAGGGTATACCGGTTCCATGCCCGGTCGGTAATGTTCAGTTCGGCACTGCCCAGTCCTACAGGTATCACGGTCAATACATTCCCATCATACCGATAGTCGATAACAGTGGTATCGGGATTGGTAATGACATACATCCCGTCACCACCCGAAATATGAAACGTAGCCCCTGCGCTGTACGGGCTGAGCGTCAGGACACTGTCGGTAAAATCCAAGTCTGCCTCTGATGAAAGCGACAAAAAAATAGCTCCATAATCATCGTCCTTACACGAAGCAAACGAAACAATTCCAGCCAGCAGGACAATGTATAATAAACTTCTTACAAGAGTCTTTTTCATATCTTCATTTCCTAATGTTATACAATGAGACAAAGATACGATTTTTATTTTTCCAAAATACTCCTCTGCAGGGGATAAAGGAGTTAAAAGGCGTTAACTCCTTTTTCATTCCTCGCTAATGGTATAGTCTCCAGCCTTTTCGGTAATTACCTGTTGCAAAGCATCCAATGGCAATGCTTTGCCATCGGTATAAGTAAGAGTAGCGACAGGAGGTTCCAGTGTCACCTGTGCTTCTACTCCTGCTATCGAATTCAACGCCTTTTCCACATACGTGCGGCAATGATTGCACATCATTCCCTCTACACGATAGGTACGGCTTAAGGCATGCGAAACGACCTGCCCGGAAACAGGCTCCACAGATACAGCCTCTACCGGTTTTCCGATGTGCTTGCGGTGCAGGCGCAGGCTATTAGTCACTACACTAACACTACTCATAGCCATTGCCGCCCCAGCCAGCATGGGATTGAGCAGAAAACCATTTATCGGATAAAGGATACCGGCAGCAATGGGCACACCTATCAGGTTATAAATAAATGCCCAGAACAGGTTCTCGCGGATGGTACGGGTGGTGAAGACCGAAAGCCGGATGGCATCGCTTATCTTACCTAAGTCGGACGAAATCAAAGTCATCTTTGCCACATCCATCGCCAGATCGCTTCCTTGCCCCATCGCAATGCTGAGGTCGGCATGTGCCAGTGCCGAACTATCATTGATGCCATCGCCCACCATCGCCACGTGCCTGCCTTCTGCCTGAAGATGCCTGATAACCTCTGCCTTGTCTTGCGGAAGCATCTCTGCACGGAAATCATTGATACCTACCTGGCGGGCTATACTTTGCGCCGTCACCCGATTGTCACCGGTAAGCATCATCACCGATATGCCTTGGCGTTGCAGGTTTTCGACGGCAGCTTTCGAAGTGGGCTTGATACGGTCGGCTATGGCAAATACCCCCAACGCTACTTCGGCGTCGGCAAACCATACAACCGTTTTGGCTTCGGAAGCAAAGACATCCGCCTGTTTCTGTAATTCATCAGCAATACGGATATGATGTTCTGCCAGCAAGCGGGAATTACCCACATAATAAGCTTTGCCGTCCGATGTACCTTTAATGCCCTGCCCTGTCACACTTTCCGCATGCTCGATAACAATGCGTGCTCCGGTATCAGCAAGACTTTCCGCATACTGTACAACCGCATTTGCCAACGGATGCTCGGAACACCTTTCTAATGCATAGAAAACGGCTTGCAGATATTTGTCCTGCGTATTCCATACGGCATCGGTTACGACGGGTTTCCCTTCGGTAATGGTACCGGTCTTGTCCAGCACAATCGTGTCTATCTTTTTCGCTACCTCCAGGCTCTCGGCATCTTTGATGAGAATGCCTTGTTCAGCCCCCTTGCCTATACCCACCATAATGGCGGTAGGAGTGGCAAGCCCCAATGCACAAGGACAAGCGATAATCAGCACCGTTACGGCAGACAGCAAACCGTGGGTAAAACCATTTGTCCCGCCCAATACCAGCCACAGAATAAACGTAAGCAGGGCTATCCCCATAATGGCAGGAACAAAAATACCAGCTATCTTATCAACCAGCTTCTGTACCGGTGCCTTGCTTCCCTGCGCCTCTTGCACGGCACGGATGATGTGTGCCAGCATCGTATCAGCTCCCACCTTTTCAGCGCGGAAACGGAAACTTCCCTTTTGATTGATGGTTCCGGCATAGACATTGTCGGCTTCTTTTTTCCACACCGGCACGGGTTCGCCGCTTAGCATACTCTCGTCAACATACGAGTTTCCTTCGGTCACCTTTCCGTCTACAGCGATACGTTCGCCCGGTTTTACCACCAGCATATCCCCTGCCTTCACCTCATCAATACCAACCACCTGCATCGTCCCGTCGGCATGGACGAGGGTCACGGTACGGGGTTGCAAGCCCATCAGCTTCTTAATAGAGTTGGACGTCTGTCCCTTGGCACGTTCCTCCAGCATACGTCCCAGCAAGATAAAGGCAATAATCACGCTTGACGCCTCAAAATAGACGTGAGGCATCACGCCACGCTCTAACCAGAAATCAGGAAAGAACAGATTGAACAGGCTGAACAGGTATGCGATGCCGGTGCTGTTTGCCACCAGCGTGTCCATATTGGCAGAACGATGTTTCAATTGCTTCCAGGCATTGATGTAGAACTCACTCCCCATCCAGAAAATCACGGGTGTGGAAAGAATCCACATAATCCAGTTGGCATAGGGCATATCCATGAAGAACATGCCGATAACAGCAACAGGCAAAGCCAGGGCTATGGCACACAAGGTACGGAAGCGCAAATGCTTGTAACGCTCGGTATGAGCATTTTCAGCCACTTCAACACTATTCTTTTCCGTATCAGTCACCAGGTCATAACCCGCATCTTGCACAGCTTTCTTCAACTGTCCGGGCGAACATTGCGTTTCATCATAAGTTATGGTGGCCGTAGCCGCTGCATAATTCACACTTGCTTCACATACGCCAGGCTGGCGGTTCAGGGTCTTGTCTACCCGTGCGGCACAAGCAGCGCAACTCATACCCAATACGGGAAACGTCTGTTTATGGATTGTAGATTGACTCATATCAATTCGCATTTTATAGTTTGGTTACAAAGTTAACAAGCCTTTCGGATATACCTTTATATTATTATGGATATATTTTATAAAATATCCCCATACTGCCAATTATAGCAGAAGAGCCAAACCGGTTTGCGAAAATATCTTGATGCATTGAGCGGCATCAATTTGTGCCTTTTGTGTATGCCGGGCATACAGAAAAGGCGCGAAATGTTCAAGGATCTCAAAACATTCAAAAGTCCTCTTTCCTTTCAGACTATTTAACCTGTTCTTTGAAAGAGTTCAGGCAAATAGTCCTATCTTTGAGCAGAACCAAGAACCGAATTTATGAAAAGAACTGTAATACTAGAATTAATGGCATTATGCCTCACCTTGTCAGCTTATGGACAGGAAGTAAACCAAGAACGATCTGTACAACACACAGACAGTACGTTGAAAAGCAATCTTCCCCAAATACACAACATTTCTACTGACAGGATAAAAGAGCAAGCAATAAACAAGGAAACATACACTCTGCAGGCAGACACGGCAAACCTGACCGATATGTCGCACGTAGAATACTGGCTTCTGCCCTGGGGATCCCGGGATATCCACTTCAAAGCTTCGCCCTATGCTTACGATTACGAATCGGAATACAGCTGGGGCAGGTGGCAAGGGTATAGCCTTTGGCAAACCATACCGGCTATGGGTACACTCGCCTATATGCGTTTTTTGTACAATATGGAAGTAGTCTATCGGTTCAACCTGCTGACGGGAGGTTTCATCTCACAATACTCCTTGCCATTACTGAACCCTACAGATCCTACCCTAAATGATTATTCCCTACACC
>UMFO01056300.1_pt1 | contig 83298 bp, 91 predicted proteins | sample 1965051 | NCBI WGS metagenome assembly UMFO01 (sample SAMEA4836050, study PRJEB28245) | human gut metagenome | biome: gut microbiome; material: fecal sample | place: Denmark | collected 2008
CCCTGCGAAACCGTATGTAAGAAAGCTTATGCCGACAACTGCCACATCCGTACGGACAACAACTCGCAGACCTATGGCTGCATGAAATATTACGACGACTGTTCAACCAAGTGCGAGACCCCTTACAAGGACAACTGCCGAAACAGAACGGCGGTCAGCGCGCCGTATGGTTGCAGACAATACTGGGCTGACTGTGCCGACAAATGTCAGACGGCGGCGGAAGAACCGGTTTGCGGTATTGGTACGATTTATTATGCGGACGGCAGTTGTGCGGTGCCGGAGAAACATGATGCTTCAAAGACGGCGCTTGGTGTCGTTGTTCATGTGACAGATGACGGAAAGCACGGACAGATTATGGCACCCTGGCCGGTTAATGCCAGTGGCAACAAGAGCAACGCTCCAGTTGATTTGCATTGGGCGGAAGGCAGTGCGATGGATACAGATATTCCGGCTCTGAAAAATTATGATGAAAACGGTACTGAGCGCCTGACGGATTATAACAGTTGTGAGAATACGGATATTATTACAGCGACGGGAAGCGCTTCTGTTTATCCGGCGGCATGGGCGGCCCGGAAATATGCGCCGACGACTGGGACTAAAGGCAAGTGGTGTTTGCCTTCCAGCGGTGTGGCTGTCAATATTTATAACAATCGGCAGAAGATACAGGCAGCGATTTCGGCGCTTGGCGGTGTTGCTTATCCGGATTGCTGTTGCTGGACATCGACCGAATATGCGACCGAGTATGATTTGGGATATTATGTCGGGACATCAAGCTTTCGGATTGAAAACGGCTTGGGCCGTGGCGGCAAGGGCGGATATAATTACGCTTATGTGTATCCGGTACTTGCATTCTAAAAATCAAAGCCCCTCAAACGAGGGGCTTTTTAGATTTTAGATGGCTTTGCGAAGGGCGTCGATAGCTTCATTGAGGCGGGTGTTATCCGAGCCGCCGGTCTGAGCCATGTCCGGCCGTCCGCCGCCGCCCTGAGCGCCGACGAAGGGTGCGACGACCTTAATCAGATTGGTAGCGGGCAGGCGGTCTTTGATGTTGTCGCTGACGCCGATAACGACCGAAACTTTTCCTTCCGCGGGCGAGAAGAAAGCAACGACGGTGTCGTCTTTGCTTTGCGCCTTAATCTCGTCGATAAAGGCTTTGAGTTCTTTCGGCGGAATGTTTTCGATGATCTTGGCGACGAATTTGACGCCGTTGACGGCTTCGAATTTGTCCGGATTGTCGGCGGCCTTGTTGCTGACGAATTTCTTTTTCAGGTCGAAAATCTGCGCCTCAAGCTTTTTCTTTTCTTCCAGGAGCTGGACAACCCGGTTTTCAATGTCGTTAAACCCGGCTTTCAGGCAGGCGCCGACACGGTGCAGGCGGTCTTCGATGTCCTGCGTGAATTTTTCGGCTGCGGAGCCGGTTACGCATTCCAAACGGCGGACGCCGGCGGCAATTGCGCTTTCGCTGACAATGTTAAAATAACCGATGCTGCCGGTCTGTTTGACATGTGTACCGCCGCAAAGCTCCATTGAAACGCCGTCACCGACGCAGACAACCCGGACTTCGTCGCCGTATTTTTCGCCAAACAGCGCCATGGCTCCGGCATTGATGGCGTCCTCCTGATTCATAATATTGGTATGAACCGGAAGGTTGGCGCGGATAAGACGGTTGACGGCGTTTTCCAAATCGCGGATTTCGGGTTCGCTAATCTGTTTGGGATAGGCGATGTCAAAACGCATTTTGTCGGCGGCAACCATTGAGCCTTTCTGAGTCACGGAAGCGCCGAACTTTTCCTGAAGCGCATGGTGCAGCAGGTGGGTAACCGTATGGTTGGCCTCAATGGCGTGACGGTTTTCCTCGTTGACGCGGAAACTTGCAAAAGTACCTTTTCTGACGCTGCCGTTCAGCATTTTACAGACATGAACCCAGAGACCGTCGAGTTTCTTTTTGGTGTCGGTTACCTCAATCTCAAAGCCATCGCCGACAATGGTTCCGATGTCGCCGACCTGGCCGCCCATCTCGCCGTAAAAAGGCGTCTGGTTGGCAAGCAGATAAAATTCGCCGGCGCTGATTTCGGAGATTTCCCGGCCGTTTTGAACCAGAGCGGTAATTTCGGCGTCGGCTCTGAGCGTGTTGTAGCCCAGAAATTCGGTCGAGCCGAGCTTGTCCTGAAGTTCAAACCAGATTTTGTCGGTGCCGGCATCTCCGGAACCTGCCCAGTTTCTGCGGGCTTCGGCACGCTGTTTTTCCATGGCCTCGTCAAAGCCGCGGGTGTCGACGTTGATGTTTTTGGCCTTGAGGGCGTCCTGCGTCAGGTCAAGCGGAAATCCGTAAGTATCATACAATTTGAACGCGGTAGTGCCCGAAAGTTCATCCCCCTCTTTAAGGTTCTTGGTTTCATCATCCAGCAGACGCAGACCTTTGTCCAGCGTGCGCAAAAATCTGGTTTCTTCGGTTTTGATGGTGTCTGAAATCAGATTCTGGGCGCGGTAAAGTTCCGGATAAGCTTCGCCCATTTCGCGCTGTAGGGACGGAAGAAGTTTATAGATCATCGGTTCCTTGACGCCGAGCAGGTAGGCGTGGCGCATGGCGCGGCGCATGATGCGGCGCAGAACGTAGCCGCGTCCTTCGTTGCTGGGGAGGACGCCGTCGGCAATCAGAAAGCTCATGGAACGCAGATGGTCGGCGATGACGTTGTGCGACGATTCCAGCGGACCTTTGGGATCGGTGCCGGCAATTTTGGCAATATCGGCGGTCAGATTACGGAAAAGGTCGATATCATAGTTGGAGTGAACGCCCTGCAGAATAGCGGAAATGCGTTCCAGCCCCATGCCGGTATCAATGCACTTTTGCTTCAGCGGAATGCGGCTGCCGTCGGGCAGGTCTTCAAATTCGTCGAAAACCAGGTTCCAGATTTCAATCCAGCGGTCTCCGTCTTCTTCCGGGGTTCCGGGCAGGCCGCCCCACACTTCCGGACCGTGGTCGTAGAATATTTCGGAACAATAACCGCAGGGGCCGGTGTCGCCCATCTGCCAGAAGTTGTCTTTGGTGGCAATGCCGATGATGCGGTCATCGGGCAGTCCGGAAACTTTTTTCCAGATGTTGCGCGAAACTTCGTCGGTATGGAAAACGGTAACGGCCAGACGATCTTTAGGCAGGCCGAACTCTTTGGTAACCAGTTCCCAGGCATAGTTGATGGCTTCTTCCTTGAAGTAGTCGCCAAAAGAGAAGTTTCCGAGCATTTCGAAAAACGTATGGTGGCGGACGTCGTAGCCGACGCTGTCCAAGTCATTGTGTTTGCCGCCGGCGCGGACGGATTTTTGGGAAGTGGTCGCCCGTTTGTAAGGAGCGGTTTCGGCGCCGGTAAAAATGTTTTTGAACTGAACCATGCCCGAGTTGGTAAACATCAGGGTCGGGTCATTGTCGGGAACCAGGGAAGAAGAGGGGATTATTTTGTGTCCGTTCTTCTCAAAATAATTTAAAAAGGTTTTTCTTATTTGATTAACAGTGATGGTCATTTTTACTTCCCAATAAATTTAGCTTGTTTTAACCGTGCTAAATTAATGCAAAGTTCCTGATTTGTCCAGATAAAATTGCGAAAAAACCGCTTAAATTTCCACGCTTGCGCCGTTGAGCCAGACAAAGGAAATATTGAGCCACAGTGCAAAAAGCAGCCAGATGAAATAGGGGTAGTTCAACGCGGCGGCAAATTTGTCGATTTGAGCAAAGCTCCCGATCATGCGCCGGACTGTCCAGGCCAGGAAAAGCAGCACGGCGATGCCGGCTCCCGTGTAGCCGAGATAAAAGAAGCAGAAACACCAGACCATCTGAAAGAGCAGCTGGCTGAAAAACAGCCGTCCGGCTTCAAGCGTTTTGGCGGTGCGTGGTTTGCCGAGAACAAGATAATAGGAGAAAGCCATAAGCAGATACAGAATGCCCCAGATAATGCGGAACCATTCCGAGGGAGGTGTCAGCGGCGCCTTTTCGGCCATGCCATACCAGCCGGTTATGCCGGAAAGCGTGAAATAACTGCTCGCTGCCGCGGTAACGGCGACGGCACCGAATGAAATAAGTAAACGGCTTATCATATTCATTTTTTTCTCCCTGACGGTTTTCTTTTAATGTAATTGCGGAAAAACAAATTTAAAGGCGCCCTTGTTGTGACAAAAAATAATTTTAGTCTAATTTTGCGCTTGAATTTTGTCGAAAAATATGCTTTTATAAAGTATCGTTAAATTTTCGGGGAACATCCATGGAAAAGCAGAAGATTTCGGCAGAGAGGGAAGACGGCACTTATATTACGCTGGTCGGCGGCAACAATGCCAGGCGCATCGGCGGCAACAGCTATGTTATTGAGGCGCGCAACGAAGGCAAGACCAGCAGGGTAATGGTTGATCTCGGTGCGGTAATAACCGGTTTTGAAACGGGTTATGAATCGGCTTTTCCCGATGTGAGCCGTTTTTTTGACCGTATTGATCCCGAAACGGAGAATTTTGTCGAAGCCGCGCAGCCGGTTGACGCGCTGGCCGTTACGCATTTGCATGAAGACCATGTCGGTGCCTTGACGCATTTGGCCAAAATGGGCTATATGCTGCCGCCGGTTTACACCTCAAAGCTTACCCGCAATGCTGTTCGGATTATGTTTAACAAAGCCGGGCTGCCGGAGCCGGATATCAGAGAAGTTAAGCCCGGCGAAAACGTCAAAATCGGCGAAGATCTGGTTATGGAAGGATTTATGGAGGCGCACAGCGCGGTCGACGCGATGGGGTTTCATTTCCTGTCGTTTAGGGGAGACAAGGCCGACGCCGGAATCATTACGCACGGCGACTTTTTTGACAATGAAAACATGCCCTACGGCCCGGTCGATATGTGGAAAAGTCTGGAAAGTCTGGCTTCGCGCAAACCGATAACGCATATTCTGCTTGACTCGACCATGGCGCCCTACGTCAGCCGGGCGCAGGAAAAAGCCTGTGAAAAACCGCGCCTCGGTTATGAGCAAAATGTTAAGAACGTGCTTGACGTTATACGGGAAAACCCCGGCAAAATCGTGGTTTCGCCGGTTATCGGCCGCAGTTTTAACCAGTCGTATATTGATTTTGCGGCAGCGAAGGAACTTGGGACGAAGGTCTTTTTGGACGGCGACTGGCTGGTGTCGATGAACCGGGCAATGCTGCTTTCCGGCCACAAGGATTTTGAAGAGCTTATTTACAAGGGCGGTATGGCGGAATATTTGCAGGACAGGAAAGTTCCGGTCAAATATGTCGTTTGTACGGGTGCTTTTGCCCAGGGATTGCAGGAATATGAGACGCTGATGTCGCCGGGCGCGAAAATCCCGCTGGCTTCGGCAACCAAAATGGCATTGGGCATTCATCCCGATTTGAAAGTCGGCAGCAATGTTCTGGTTTTGGCCAGACAGCGGATTATTGACGACATTAACGGCAAAACGGGGCCGAAAATGCTGCAGCTGCTGGCTCAGCAGGGGGCTACGGTGGTTATGAGCCCGGGCGATAAGAAAATTGCCGATTTTAAAGTGGTGCCGATGCAGGATTCCGGGCATATCAAAAACGGCGAAATGCGCGAATACTATCACAAAATTGCCAAACTGGCACCAGAGGCCGCGTTTATTTCCATTCACGGCAGCGAAGCCCAGCTGAACAATACCAGGCGCGTTATCCGTGAAGAAGGCGGCGTTTGCCATGTTTTTGCCAACAGCGATGTCATCAGAGTCGGCGGCGGTCTGACCGAGGCAAGGGAAGACGAGCGCGTGCCGCAGGAATGGATTGGCGCGGCGAGGGTTTATCATAATCCCCTGAAGCCTGACGACGGTATTCCGAATGCGGGCATTCTTGAGTATTACCGCATTGACGATAATTTTGTGAGACTTGCGGAAGAGCCGATTTTCCGCGATGCGATGTTTGCGGTCCGGGCAAGTCGTCCGGGCGACAAAAACTATTACGCCAATCATCCCGAAATCAGGGACGGCGGCGTTTCGTCCGACGTGATGGTTAATCCGTACACCGGCAAACCGGTCAGAACCAAAAGCGGCAAACCGCGTAAGGAAAATCCGCTTAAGAACAAACAAAGGAACAAAGGAAACGGTCGCGGTTTCGGCGGCGAAGGCCGGTAGTGATTTACGATGAAAATCCCGTCTGAACTGTGTTTGTTCAGACGGGATTATTTTATGCGAAGGCAGGTTAATAGCTGTAATTTCTTTTTCGCAGTTCTGTCAGTCCGATGCAGAATAAAGCTATAAAAGCACAAATTCCGGCGGTTATGAAACTGATTGCCGAAATGTCAAGCCGGTCATTGAAACCTGCAATCCAGAAAACTACAATTCCCAGTTCGCTCAGGGTTAAAAAACTCCACTGAATTTTTTCAAGTCTCTTCATAATATCTCGGGTTTGTTTATTGAGGAGATGTCCTTGGCATGTCCCGCATCCTCATTGTTAATAATATCTGTTTGCCTTAAAAGTATCATATTTTTGGGAACAGTGCAATTTTTTTTGTCAAAAAAATGAAATCAGAACAAATATAATTTGTCCGGACAGTTATGATTTGTTAAAACATTCTTTGTAAAATGAACCGAGATTTTGCGGAAAGGAGAAAAATTTGGAGTTCGGCGACAGGTTAATCCGAGGAGAAATTGTAAAATCATATAAAAAGCTTATTCTGGACGTTAAGTTCAGAGAGGGCGGCGTCGTGCCCGTGTTTTGTCCGGAACTGGACTATATGCAGAATCTCTATGTGCCGGGAACCGAAATTTGGGTCGTCAAAAACCGCGACCAGCGCCGTCGTCTTCGTTACGAATGCCAGATTGTCAACAGCGGCGGCGGTTTGATTATGGTCAATCCCAATCATGTGGACGCGCTGTTTACGGAAGCTTTTGAAAAAGGTATGATTGAGGAATTGAGAAAATATACCGGCATTGACCGTGTGGACGGGAATTTTGCCACGCGTAACATTAATTACGAGCTGAGCAACGATGCCGGCGAGAAATGTTATGTTTATCTGGTAAGCATTTATAACAAAAAAGGGCCGAACGTCGTATTTCCGACCATGCTGAATTTTTATGAGATGGAGCTTTTTGACGAAATGCGTCATTTGCGCGAAAAAGGCGCCGAAACGGCGGTCTTGCTGCTGGCGACGCGAATGGACTGCTTGGCGGCGAAATTTTCGTGGGAGGTTAATCCGATTGCAGCGGCGAAAATTTATGATGAGGCAAAAAACGGATTGAAATTCTTCTGTTATGGTTGCAATATTGACAATAAAAGTATATCAATTACTAAAAAGATGAAGATTTTGTACTAGGAGTTTGGGCAAAGTGGCTGAAAAAAGGAAAAACGGCATCAGAATATACGAGCCGGCAGAATTTGAGGGAATGAGGAAAGCGGGGCAGGTCGCCGCCGAATGTCTGGATTATATTACGCCGTATGTGAAGGTCGGCGTTTCGACCGGGGAACTTGACGACCTCTGCCGCGAATTTATGATTGCCAAAGGCGCAATTCCGGCGTGTCTGGGGTATCATGGCTATCCGAAGTCAGTCTGTATTTCAATCAACCATGTCATCTGCCACGGTATTCCGTCGTATGAACGCAAACTGGCGGACGGCGATATTTTGAATATTGACGTGACGGCAATCGTCGACGGGTGGTACGGCGATACCAGCCGCATGTATTATGCCGGCAAGCCAAAGCTGAAAGCGGCCCGTCTGTGCGAAGTGACTTACGAGTGCATGATGCGCGGCATTGACGTTGTCCGGCCGGGCGCACGCTTCGGCGATATCGGCGCGGTTATTGAGGAATATGCTCACAAATACGGCTATTCGGTCGTGGATATGTTCTGCGGCCATGGCGTCGGCAAAATCTTTCATGATGCGCCGAATGTAATGCACTGCGGGCGCAAAGGCACCGGACCGGTTATGGAAGAGGGAATGATTTTTACGATTGAGCCGATGATTAATATCGGCAAGAAAGACGGCATTATATTGCAGGACGGCTGGACGTCGGTAACCCGGGACAAATCTTTGTCCGCGCAGTTTGAGCATTCGCTGGCGGTAACCAAAGACGGTTATGAGGTCTTTACCTATTCGCCGAAGGGGCTGGACAGACCGCCTTATAAATTGGACTAACTTTTGTTTGGACGGCTTATGGCAGAGAATGTGACTAATGATGAACCGGATTATCTGGGGCATCGCGAAAGGCTGCGGCGGAGATTTCTGCTTGGCGGCGGCCGTGATATGCCGGACTATGAACTGCTTGAGCTGCTGCTGACTATTGCCATTCCCCGGCGGGACGTCAAACCGCTGGCAAAGGAACTGATTAGGAAGTTCGGCAGTTTTGCCGAGGTTGTCAATGCTCCTTTGGAAGAATTGATGCTTGTTAAAGGCGTTAAGGAAAATACGGCGGCGGTTTTGAGAATTGTCCGCGAATGTTCCGTCAGAAGTTCGTGGCAGAGCCTGAAAGGCATGGATGCGCCGGTCATCAGCGATTTTGACGCGATGGTGGACTACTGCCGTTCGGCGATGGCCTATCAAACGGTGGAGGAGTTTCGGATTATCTTTCTGAATTCAAAACTTTATGTGATAGGCGAAGAGATACAGCAGCGCGGAACCGTTGATCAGGTTGCCATTCATCCCAGAGAAGTTATTAAATCGGCAATGATGCACGGTGCCAGTGCCATGATTTTGGTTCATAACCATCCGTCCGGCATCGTTACGCCGTCAAAAGCGGATATAGAAATAACCAAAAGAATTAAGGAAGCGGCCGAAGCCGTGTCAATCAGACTGTTTGACCATCTGATTATCAGCAAATCGAGCGTATACAGTTTTCATAATCAGGGTTTTGTATAAAAGGCTTGCAAAATAAAAAAAATTGGGTAGTTTAATGTAGCTGACCGAAAGTTTGGCAAACGAGGTGGGCGAGCAAAGCCTTGGGATTATTATGACAGAGTTTGTAAAGATATAACGGGACATAGCTCAGCCTGACCGGAACGTCGGCTGCGGTGTCGCGCTTGCTTCGGGCTTGAGGAAGAAAAAGCTGCCGGTGGCAGGTTTTTCAACGAAAGGTGAAGTTTGGTTGGCGAAAGAGTTTGCGGGAGCAAACGGAGAGAGCCTAGCAAACGAGGTGGGCGAGCAAAGCCTTGGGATTATTATGACAGAGTTTGCAAAGATATAACGGGACATAGCTCAGCCTGGTAGAGCGCTTGCTTTGGGAGCAAGATGCCGACGGTTCGAATCCGCCTGTCCCGACCAATATAAAAAAATAAAAACGGATACTGAAAAGTGTCCGCTTTTTTTATACCCGCTTAAAGCCCAATTCTAGCCACTATTCCCTCTTGTCAATTTTTAATGCTCTCGCTGTCAATTACCTTGTTGTCGTATGCACGAGTATACCTTTTGCCCAAAAGTATACCCCGCGCACGTGGTCAACTTGATTTGTCCACGTGCTCATCAACGTATTGATTTAAGTCACTTTGCATAACCCTATATGCTGTTTGCATTTCAAATCCAATGGGTGGCCCCTCAGTGAGGATACTAGCCGAGTGCTTTTTATTATTATAAATCAATGAGATATACTGTCAACGTGCTTTCTTTGAAAATTTTTTATTTTTTTTGAGGGGATTTTCCGCTCTCTGGGATTTTTACCTTTCGAAAGGAGGTCAAAATGACCCAAGTAGAAAAGTTGATCAAAATTATAATGCCAGATTTACTTAAATATTTAAAAATGAAAGAAAGTGGCGAATTAGCTCAGAAAAGACTGGATAATCTTTCCAATCCAAGCATGTATTGTGTCGATAACGAAGAACGACTCAACAATGATGGAGGTCAAGAATGCAAGTAGCAATGCAAATAGCACTTTTAGAAAGGCAAACGCTTCCCCAATTACGGGGAATGTGGCAAAAATATTTTGATACGCCGCCAATATCCCAAAACAAAGAATTTTATATTTCGCGACTTGCTTACAGAATACAGGAGCTGGCATACGGTGGACTTTCAAATCACCAACAGCAACTTATAGCAAATATGTATATTCCACCGGAAGAACGTAATAATTTACCGCCAACTGGTACTCGAATTGTACGCGAATATTTAGGCGTGGATCATATAGTTATTGTTCTAAGAGATGGATTTGAATTTAATGGCATGAAGTATCAAACTTTATCGGCTGTGGCAAAGAAAATAACTGGTCGTAAAATATCTGGACGATATTTCTTTGGATTAGATAAACAAGAAAAATAAAGGAGAAATCAATGGAAAGTATAAACCCAACCAGATGTGCAATATATACCCGTAAATCAACGGATGAAGGTCTTGAAAAGGAATTTAATACCTTAGAGGCTCAACGGGAGGCTGGCGAGAACTACATCAGAAGCATGAAGCATCAAGGTTGGGTTGCCCTTCCGGAACATTATGATGATGGAGGATATAGCGGTGGTAACTTAAAGAGGCCCGCTTTAAAACAGCTTTTGGCTGATGTAGAGGCTGGTAAAGTTGATATGATTGTTGTATATAAAATTGATCGTCTGACAAGATCGCTACTTGATTTTGCGCAATTAGTCCAAACATTCGAAAAACACCATTGCTCTTTTGTCTCTGTCACACAACATTTTAATACTTGCGATTCCATGGGTAAACTGACATTAAATATTTTGCTATCATTTGCACAATTTGAGCGTGAACTAGGTGCTGAACGTGTTCGGGATAAAATTGCTGCCAGCAAGAAAAAAGGTATGTGGACTGGCGGTCCGGTTCCATTGGGGTATGATTCTAAAAATAAAAAATTAGTCATTAATAAAGAAGAAGCTGAAATTATACGTTTTATTTTTGAAGATTATAAAAGGACCAAATCGCAATTTCAAACTGTTCGCGATGTAAACGAAAAAGGCTATAAACCGAAAATCCGCACGACAAAGAATGGACGGGATATTTCAAAAGGCAGTTTTAATCATGCCATGATCAGCAACATACTTAATAATCCGGTTTATTTAGGAAAAGTTGTATATAAAGGTGAATGGTATGACGGACAACACAAAGCTATTATTTCAAAGGAACTATGGGATGAAACAAAAAATATGTGTAAAGCAAATTTAGGTGAAGCATTTCGACCATCACGTGTTATTAAGCACTCGCTCTTAAAAGGCCTGATAGAATGTGAATGCTGTGGTGCTATGACTCCAACGCGCAGTAAACATGGAAATAAGTATTACGAATATTACACACCACTGAAGACGGTAAAGGAAGGTGCAAAAATTGCACATTGCAAGGTTGGAAGCATTCCTGCCGGAGAAATTGAATCATTTGTTATTGATAAAATCAAAAGTATATTTCAGGCTCCTGAATTTCAGCAGGGATTATTAAAAGAATTTGAAAATCAAGGACATAATTGCAACGCGGCTGACATTCATAAAATTATCAGTGATATAGGTGATGCCATTAAATATTTTGAGCCTAGAACCATACACAATTTTATATCAGAACTAGTTAGAAAAGTAATTATTTGCCATGATCACATTGAAATTAAATTGCAACCGTTTGCGGCAACTTTGTATGAAAGCAGTTTGGTAAAACCTGATCCAGCCTTTAATAATAAGATTTTGGAATTAAAATATCCGGTGCGGTTTGGCCAAAAGCGCGGTCGCACAGTTATTGTTGAGCCGGCTTCTGTGGAAAGAATAACTCCTCATCGTGATGAAAAACTTTTTAATGCTGTAACACAAGCATTTTACTGGAAGCAAATGATGGAAGAAAAACATTTATCTGTGACAGAATTAGCAAGGCGGGAAAATATAGACCGCGGGTATATGGGGCAAATCATTCGTCTGACAACGCTTGCCCCGGATATCATTATGGCAATAATCAACGGCACACAGCCTAAACTATTAAACTTACGCAAACTACTGCGCGAACGTTTTCCTTACTCTTGGGAAGAACAAAAACGCGAATTAGGCTTTGTATAGTTACGCCTTCTCCGTTTTATTTAAATTAAATTTAATGCAGATATTCTCGGCCTTTCAAATTTCAAGTGTTCATTGAAAGAAATTAAACTTATGAATATATAGCCTTTTGTATAAATTATTAACAAAAGGTTAAAATATGACACAAAATTTATTCAATGGACTACCGCCTAGGGTAGTAACATATATCAAGATTCATTTGCGATATATTTTTTCAACAGGACTATTTAGTTATCAGGAACGAGAGGACTTAATTCAAGATTTAGTCCTCTTTTATTTAGAGCGATTTTATCGTAAGAAAGAAGTTCCTGATGATTACTTATTTGTATCAATAAAAACAAAAGCACAGCAAATTTTAAGAACCCGGTTGCGACAGTTGCAATCGGGTTTTTTCGCTACTATGTCATTAAATGATATGTCCGAAAAAGGTTTGGAGCCTTCTTCGGACTTTTCTTTAAGTACATTTGAAAACAAAATGTCAATTCGAGAATTAAAGTCGATTGTTTCAGAAAAAGAATGGCAATTTGTGCAATTAATTTTGGATGGATACACAAACGATGAGGCAACTGCTAAGGCGCATGTATCTAAAAATGTGTTGGAAAACATCAGGGGGAAAATAAGGGGAAAACAAAAAAATAAAAAATTTTGAATTTTTTTGAGGGGGTTTTCCTACCTCCGGGATTTTTACCTTTTGTATCAACCCAAACAAAAGGAGAAAAAAATGGTTAAGAATACAAAAACTGTATATGAAATTATCCAAAATATCCCGGTCGAAAGCATGATTGCCCTCTCTTTTACACAGTTGCGTGAATTTGAATCGCAACTGAAGGAGGAAGTAATTGCGCATACGCTGAAGCACAGAGAAAAGACCAAGGAATACCATCGCGCAGTTCTTGCTCTACGGTGGGTTCAAGGTGTGATCCGGATTAAAACAATGGATGAATGCCAAAGGGGGCATCATGGATAAAAAGACAACTATTTTGCTCGATACTGCCGGCTTCCTCGCGGCTGTGCATAACTATAAGAAAAGTGAAATCGCGGATTTAATTGTCGCGCTGTGCGAATTTAATTTATATGGATGCACTTCTGTAAAATTAACGGACATGAAAAAAATTCATTTTGATTCGATTCAAGAAGTTATTGAATTACGCAATTCGCGTTGGCTTAAAACCTGCGAGATTAACGCGCAAAACGCAAAAAAGCGAACAGCAAATCGCAAAGCGACCGCTGAGCGAAATTCAAGCGAGCCACCTGGACCAGCGCAAACCGACCGCCCGGAAGATAAAGAGAGAGATAAAGAGAACGATAGTGAACTAGATGAAGATAAAGAGTCCGATAATGATTTTATAAATAAAAAAGATAGAAATAAAGAGCAGGATTTTGTGGATAAGTCCCGATACGTAGGTGCTCCGAGCGTTGAAGAAGTAGCGATTTATTGCAAAGAAAGCGGTTATACCATCGACCCGGTCGCGTTTGTGAAGTGGAATTCCGAGCGTGGTTGGATGAACGGCAAGAAGTACATTGCGCTGGATTGGCGAAAGGCTGTCAGAAAATGGTTTTGCAAAGAAAACGGTTTGTCCTACTCCGAAATGGATAGCATGACTGATATCTGTCACGATATGCTCAGCAAAGTAAAGGGGGCGCAAGATGAAGCCAATCACGATTGAACAAATCAAAAAAGATCTGGAAACAGCGGCTTATGTAGAGCGGCTCATGCCTCCGGTACGACCTCCAAAATATCGGTGCTGTATGCCGGACGTTGTCTATACTCCGCAAGAGATTGCGTTCATGGACCGCCGTCCAGTTCCACCGCAGCCAACATCGGAACAAATTGCCATCTGGGAAAAGGTAATTTTACAATGGTTGCCTATTCTTGATGTTGAAGAAAGAAGTCTCGTCTGGAAGCGAGCCTGCCACATACCTTGGAAGTTGCTTTGTCGCGATTTTGGGCTCTCAAGACCTCAACTGAACATTCTATATTCTCGGATTATCAATTACTTACACGGTTACCTAACGGGAAAAATGTCTAGACATAAAAAGACAAGACATTTTCAAAAAAAAGTGCTATGAATCTTGGTATAATCGCGAGTGAGTGTGTAAACAGACATTCCGGTTATAACATTTTTACAATAGCATTGAAATCCGCTGGCGGCAAACCGGCGGATTTTTTTGTTGTAATTTTCCAATAAATCTACCATAATCAGAGCAACCTCGTCGGGTGACGTGGTGATGTGGATTTAGGCCAACTTGTCCTACTATAACGGACTAAACAGGAGAAAATAACATGCTGAAGACAGCTGAAGCGGTGTCGATCGGCCACCCGGATAAAACAGCCGATTACATTTCAAGTTACATTTTAGACAGACTTATCGAGCAGGATCCAGGCATTCATTACGCTGTGGAAGTTATGATCAAAGATAACTGCGTTATGCTCGGTGGAGAGGTCAAAGGTTCGGTAGATATGTCAGACATCGAAACATATGTCTGCGATGCCCTCCGAGAAATCGGTTATGATGAACATTACTCAGATATATGGAAAAATTATGCCATAGATGTTCGACATATAGAGGTCATAAACAAAATCGGGGTCCAATCGGCCGACATCAATCAAGGTGTTGAGCATGACGGCTGGGGTGATCAAGGCGTGTTTGTGGGCTATGCCTGCAAAGGCCCGGCTCTCATCAACCGCGAGTTATGGCTGGCTCGTAAACTAAATGATGCTCTTTATGAACATGCAAAGACATCATCTAACCTTGGCCTCGACATAAAAACACAAATTACCATAGATGATGCAACCGGTGACATAGTGACGGCAATAGTTGCCATACCTATGCTGGAACCGGAAGACATCAAACCATTTGTCGTTGATGCGCTCGGACAAGAGCCAAAGTACATCATCGTGAATGGCACAGGCATTTATCAATTCCATTCATCCATTGCCGACTGTGGTATTACCGGTCGGAAATTGGCGTGCGACTTCTACTCTACCGCCTGTCCGATTGGTGGCGGCTCGCCATGGACCAAGGACCCGAGCAAGGCTGACTTAACATTGAATGTCTACGCACGTTACCTTGCAACCGAACATCTTGGCGACAATGATGAGTGCTTCGTTTACTTATCATCTTGTATTGGTAAGTCAGAACTACCCAGCGGTCTGATCCGGACGGTTAAGAATGGTGTTGTTACCGAAAAGAACCTATTCTGCAACGAAAAACCGAATACTTTAATTAAGTTCTTCGGCTTGGATCGACCGATTTACACCAAATTATGCCGCAAGACCTTGCAGGCGTTGACAATTGTACCGGTTGAACGAAAAAAACTGGTTGTTTAATATAGCGTTTTTCTCCTTGGCTTTGCTCCCGTTGGCTGTCAGATTTGACAGCCGATGGGCTGCGGGTCCTTACTTTCTTCGGATCGTATGCGGGGGTCCAAGCCGCGGCATTTTTCTAGCGAAACACAAAAATTTTGGGTGGTCAGTGGTCACCTAAAAACACAGTAATATTAAGCACTTATAACAACAACTTAAAATCTTGGGTGGTCACTTTATCATTTTGGGTGGTCACCCTTTGTTTTATCCTACAAATTTAAGGAGTTAACATGGAATTTCAACAGAACTTTCCAGTGGATAAACTTATCCCTTACGCACGCAACTCGCGCACGCATAATGATGAACAAGTGGCGCAGATTATGGCCAGTATTAAGGAGTTCGGCTTTACCAATCCGATCCTTATCGGCTCGGACAACGTTATCATTGCCGGACATGGCAGACTTTTGGCGGCCCAACGCTTAGGCATGACAGAAGTCCCGGTCATCGTCTTACCAGACTTAACCGAAACGCAACGCCGAGCCTTGGTCATTGCCGATAACCGGATCGCCCTCAACGCTGGTTGGGATGAAAAGATGTTGGCGTTGGAAATCGGCGAGCTGAAGGACGAAGACTTTGACCTAACTAACCTCGGCTTTACCGATGATGAACTAAAGGCCCTCGAGAACTTTGGCGAAATTCAGGACACCGGTAACACCGAAGATGATGAAGTGCCTGAGGCACCGGTCGAACCTACCTCCAAGCATGGTGACGTTTGGCAGTTGGGAAACCACCGGTTGATGTGCGGCGACACGACCATGATAGACGATTTCAAAAAGTTAATGCAAAACGAGGTGGCCGATATGATCTTTACCGACCCGCCATATAATGTTAACTACGGCGCAACAATGAAAGACAAGCTCCGCTATCACACCAGTCCGAACCATGGCCGCACTATTATGAATGATAACCTTGGCGAAAATTTCGAGCAGTTCCTTTATGATGCCTGCACCAATATGCTGATGTATTGCAAGGGTGCCGCTTACGTTTGCATGAGTTCGTCCGAACTGCACACTCTTTATTCGGCATTTGTGAAAGCCGGCGGCAAATGGTCCACCTTTATCATTTGGGCCAAGAATACCTTTACCTTGGGCCGGGCCGATTATCAGCGACAGTATGAGCCTATCCTCTACGGCTGGGTGAGCGACAAGGCTCACTATTGGTGTGGTGACCGAAACCAATCCGACATTTGGGAATATAACAAACCACAGCACAATGACCTGCATCCTACAATGAAACCGGTCGAGCTTGTTGAGCGCGCTATCAACAACAGTTCCAAGGTTGGCGAGATTGTTTTGGACGGATTTGGCGGTTCCGGGTCGACTTTAATCGCCTGTGAGAAGACCGGTCGAGTCGCAAGATTGATGGAATTGGACCCGAAATACTGCGATGTTATCGTGAAAAGATGGGAAGATTGGACCGGTAAAAAGGCTGTTCTGCTAGAAAGTGGCGAAATATCAAAAAAAATAATGCAGAAACAATCACTTATAATGCATAATTAACTGGATAATTCTTCGAAAAAGAGCGTTCATTGACTTGTAAAATACAACAGCGAAAGGAAATTAAAATGAAAACAGTTAAAACTTACATGGTCCGCAAGCCAAGCGACCTCGACGAAGTAAAGAGCATAACCAGAGCCAACAGCGACAGACTTGAAACTGTGGCGGTGGTTGAAACCATTAACCTGACACCGGCCGAACATAAAAGAGTATGCCGCAACCCACTTAATGACTACGGCTTCTTAAAAGGCAAAGGTGGTTACTGCGATGAGCACGATTACCGCCAGGTGGTTGAAATCACAGCCGATGACCAGCCGACACTTTACGCTGACCCGTCAGGCTCAAGCTACTGCAGATACTTAGGCATCGAAGTTAAATAAGGATGTCGCCATGATGAACAAGAAAGCAAACTTAAACCAAGCCTTTAAAGAGCTCCGCAAGCTCGGATACTTTGCAAGACAAAACTTTTGGTGCTGTCAATCTTGCGCTTGGGCCGCGGTGCCGATGGATGCCAAAAAGGTGGTTTTTTACCACAGGCAAGACACCGAAGAATTAAACAAGACCGGTGAATGTTACCTTGCGTGGTCCGGTGACCGGGATGAAATCGCCGAAGTCCTGGAACGCAACGGGATCTTAAAGACAAAGCCGGAAAACGAAAGCCAAAGATTTGAAATCAGCATTAACTAGAAAAGGAAAACAATGACTGAGATTTTAAAGACACAAAACAAAACCTGGGGATTTTGGGGAACTGCCAGCAACCACATAGAGCATAAAAAGGAAATGCAGGCATTTTGGGATAAGGCCGCCGAGATAATCCAATCCAAAGGCCTGACCCCGCAACAAACCTTAGGTCTGATGGACAGCCGCTGGGGCCGCCACATTGCTGACGAGTTTGCCGAAGAGCTCAGCACCAACCTGGAAACATTCGCCTCAGTATTCAAAAGGCAGATGAGTACGATCCGGTTGATTAAAGAGTTCCGCTACTACGTGGACCCGAAAGCATTCCCGGACGTAAAGCCTCGCGCTTATGATAATTTTGCTCGGGATTTAACCAAGCTCTGCAAGACCTACGGCGTGACCATTAAGTGCATCGGCGGCGTGGTCCTACACTCTCAAGACGAAATTAAAAAGCTACTGGGTTACAGCTCAGACCTGGACAGCGGTGACATATTACCGATTTGGAGGGATTAAAATGTATAACGAAGTACCTGAAGATTTGATGGCTAAAATTAAAGAGGCCGAAGGAACCATTAACAAACACAACTGTGCGGTTGATACCATGCTGATCGCTGTTGGAAATAATTACTATGGTTACCAACCGCACCCTCAGCCGAAAAAAAAGAAATACTGCCAAGTGGCAGATAAACGGCTCGAGGAACTGAGCCACACGTTCAACGAGGTCCATGATGCGCTGGCAAAAGAAAACATCGACCTCTTGGTTTGCTTTGTGGCTCTAAAAGACGGCGGTGCAACGGTCTTTGTCGCACAAGAGGCTGTTAACCGCCGCCCTGATGTATTTAACGAACTCAAAAGAATGGAGGAACACCATGCCAAAATATCCTGATATAACGGTTAAACTTATTGGGGAAAACAGCAATGCATTTAATATATTGGGTATTTGTATTAAAGCAATGCGCCGGGCCGGCTTGACTGAAGAACAAGTTGATGAATTCAGAATGGAAGCAACATCTGGTGATTATCAACATTTGCTAAATACATGTATGCGATATTTTGAAATAGAATAAAAACAGCACAAAAAATAAGGGGCCGGATTTACCGGTCCCTTTTTTACTGGATAATAATTTAGGCGTTGGCCTTTAGGTAATAAGTCCGTACGCCGTCCTTCTTTTCGGAGTTTATGGTTCCGCCGGTCTTTTTAGCATAGACTGACATCGCGCCGCGTATGGAGTTTTCTTTCCATCCGAGGGCTTCAGCCATCTCTTTGAGGGTTGCGCCTTCCGGGCGGCTCAGCATAACTACCATAAAGGCTGTCTTATCTCGGCCGTCAATCCTAACCGGTTGCGGCTGTGTGGCTTTTGGCTCTGTTTCCGCTACCTTGTTTAAGGTTTCGGTCAGGATATTACCTAACTCTTTATCAGTAATACTGGAGGTTGATTTTTTTGTCGTAGCTTTAGCTTTTGAGCTTTTGTTTTGTGTTGTCATTTTGATTTCCTTTCTATCTGGTTAACACAACACAATACATGCTTGGAAATAAAATTATATCCAGTAAATAATGCAAGAAAGTGAAGAAATATGGCAAATAAAGTGTCAATGCGGGAATATGCCCGACTTCGTGGCGTAAATTTAAGTGCTGTTCAGAATGCAATCAAATCAGGCCGCATACATACCGAGCCTGATGGCAAGATAGACGTGGAAGAAGCCAATCGGGACTGGTTTATCAATACCGACCAGTCAAAACAGCGCAAACCCGACCCGATATTTGAATCTCAGATTGAAAGCCGACCCAACAACATGGGGACCTTTCAACAGGCCAAAACGGCAGACATCTATTACCGGGCGATGATCGCTAAGGCAAAACTGAGGGTCTTGAATGGCGAAGTCGTAGATAAAAAGAAAGCCGCACAGTACGCATACACATTGGGCCGCTCCATCAGAGATCTGATGTTAAGCTTTCCGGTGCGCTACGGGGCGATTATTGCTTCCGAGCTGAATACGGATGAACACACAACAACATTGATTTTGGAGAAATATATCAGTGAACTCCTTTCAAACAGCGCAGAACTCCTTGAGCGAAAACTTTGATGTAGAGAGCTTTATTGCCTACGAATTCTTCAGAGGTTTAGAACCGGATAGCTACATGTCGGTATCGGACTGGGCTGATGCGTACCGGACATTATCGTCAAAGTCAGCGGCTGAACCCGGACGGTGGCGAACCAAACGCACGCCTTATTTAAGAGAGATTATGGACTGCCTGTCGCCAAGGTCGCCAATTCAAAAGGTCGTCTTTATGAAAGGCGCACAGATTGGCGGTACAGAGTGCGGCAATAACTGGATCGGATACATCATTCATAAGGCACCCGGTCCGATTATGGCTATCTCGCCGACTGTGGAAATGGCCAAGCGTAACTCGCGCCAGCGTATTGATCCGCTGATCGAGGACTGTCCGACCTTAAAGAATCTGGTTAGTTCTGCCCGATCACGCGATAAAGGCAACACGATGCTGTCAAAGGACTTTCAAGGCGGCGTGCTGGTGATGACCGGTGCAAACTCGGCTGTTGGTTTACGTTCCATGCCGGCGCGTTACCTGTTTATGGACGAGATTGACGGTTATCCGGCCGATATCGAGGGCGAAGGTGATCCAATTTTGCTGGCAGAGCGAAGAACAGCGACGTTCAGCACCAAGAAAAAGATATTCCTGGTTTCAACGCCGACAATAAAGGGTGTTTCGGTCATTGAGCGCGAGTTTTCGCACTCGGACCAAAGGTTCTATAAACTTCCTTGCCCGTTCTGTGGTGGTTTTCAGGCCCTTAAATGGGAACAAATCCGGCCACAGGAAAATGGCATAGTCTTTTATGAATGCGAGCATTGCCACAAGCTGATTGCCGAGCATTATAAAACGCAGATGCTGGAAGCCGGACATTGGGAGGCCACATCGGAATCTATTGACGGCCTGACTGCCGGTTTTCATTTGTCCTCGCTTTACTCCCCGGTCGGGTGGCTGTCTTGGGCCGAATGCGTTCAGGTTTACGAAAAAGCCAAGAAAGATGCCACACTGATGCAAGGCTTCCGGAATACCATTTTGGGTGAAACGTATGAACAAGAGAGCGAGGCTCCGGAATGGCAACGGCTCTACGAAACCCGGGAAAATTACCCGATGGGCGTTGTGCCGCGCGATGGTTTATTCCTGACCGGCGGCGTTGATATTCAAAAGAACCGTATCGAATGCGAAGTGGTCGCTTGGGGCCGGCAAAAACAGAGCTGGTCCGTTGATTACTATGTTTTGGATGGCGACACCGCCAAGCCTGAGGTTTGGGCTAAACTTGCAGATGTGGTCAATAAGGACTACCCGCACGAAAGCGGGATCACAATGCCGATCCGCGTGATGTGTGTTGACTCCGGTTATGCCACACAGGACGTTTACTCCTTCGTCCGCCAGTTTAACCAAGCCGTTTGGGGTGGTAACGGTGCCAGGGCCAATGCGCCGCGAACCGTTGTCGCTATTAAAGGTCAAAGCCGCGATACCGCAATGATCCTGTCCACTTCAAAGGCTGATACGAAAAAGAAAGGCCTGAAGGTGTGGAACGTGTCCGGTCCAGTGATTAAGACCGAGCTTTACCGGTGGCTAAAAATGGAACGTATCGGCGAAGATGCTTCACAGTTCGGCCGCTGTCACTTCCCAGCATACGCTGAGGAGTATTTCAAACAGCTGACCGCTGAACGACAAATTGTCAAGGTGACCAACGGTTATCCGAGGTCAGTTTGGGAAAAAGACCCGACCCGGCGAAACGAAGCCTTGGACTGCCGCGTTTATGCGCGTGCCGGTGCGGCTATTTATGGTCTTGACCGGATATCCGAGCGTGGCTGGCAGGAACTGGAAGCGGCTATTCCAAAGGAACCGAACCAAAAGGTAAAAGTTAAAAAGCAACCGAAATTTATTCAAATCCAACCAACAAAGGTGAATGACCCATGGCTATAACAAACGTAGAAATTTTGAAAATAAGACTGATTGAGGCCGAAGAAGCCTACCATAAATTGATGATCGGCGAAAAGGAAGTCTCGGTCAGCGTTGGAAGTTTTGGCTCAACGACTTACAACCAAGCGAGCCGGACAGCTCTTGAAAGCTACATCAGCTCTCTTAAATCGCAAATTGCCGCGGCTGAAGGCACACCAACCTGCCGCCGCCGGATAATGAAAGTGAGTTTTTAATGACAGACACATCACACAAAGCAGCTTCGCAAACTTTGCGAGAAATTGCCTCATGGCTACCGGGCCGCGGTTCTGCCGACAGCGATTTGTTGCCGGAATTGGACACGATTGTCGCCCGGTCGCGTGACTTAACGCGAAATCATGGAATTGCCGCCGGTGCAATGCAGACCTTGTCCGATAACATAGTCGGCACCGGGTTTCGTTTATCGGCCAAGCCGGACTATCGGCTACTGGGCAAAACCAAGGAATGGGAAGAAGAATGGCAGGCACATGTTGAAAGTTTATGGCGATCATGGTCCGAAACTTTTGAATGTGATGCGGCCAAGTCCTTAACTTTCCATGGCCTGACGACACAAGTTTTCAAGTCTTGCCTGATTAACGGCGAGGCTTTGGCTATTCCGCTATGGTTGAAAGACCGGAAGTTTTCTACCGCCATTCAGTTGGTAGAACCGGACCGGCTCTCTAATCCAAACGGCCAAACGGATAGCAAAACCCTCCGCGGTGGTATTGAAATAGATAAATATGGCGCACCGGTTGCCTACTATATTCAAAAGGACCACCCGGGCGACTTTTGGACAGACCTAAAGTCTTGGGAGCGTATTCCGGCATTTACTTTATTTGGAAGGCGTCGAGTTCTACACGTTCACGACATCAGCCGTATCGGTCAATCTCGTGGAAAGCCTGTCCTCAGTTCCATAATGCCGATGTTCAAAATGTTGGACCATTACGAACGATCCGAGCTTCAGGCCGCGATCGTCAACGCAATGATAGCCGCATTTATTGAAACTCCGATGGATGGCGAAAGTCTGAACGAACTGTTCGGCGGCTCAAGTGATGATTACCTGTCTGCGAAAAAGGATTGGCAGGTTAAACTTGAAGGTGGCTCTATCATCCCTGTTTTTCCTGGTGATAAAGTCGCGCCATTCACGCCATCACGACCGAACTCGGCATATGGTGCTTTCGTTGAAAACTTGCTCCGCCATATCGGAACCGGCCTTAACATTCCTTATGAATTGCTCTTGAAAGACTTTTCAAAGACGAATTACTCGTCCGCCCGGTCGGCATTGCTCGAGGCTTGGCGATACTTTAACGGCCGCCGACAATGGCTTTCCACTTACTGGGCCACGCCGGTTTATGAGCTTTGGCTGGAAGAAGCAGTCAATAAAGGCTTGGTTGATGCGCCGGACTTTTACGAGAACCGCTATGCATACACAAGATGTAAGTGGATCGGTCCTGGTCGCGGCTGGGTTGACCCGGTCAAAGAAGCTCAGGCATGCCAAATCAGAATGGACATCGGCTTATCTACTTTGGAAGCAGAATGTGCCGGTCAAGGCTTAGACTGGGAAGAAGTTTTGGAACAACGTGCGAGAGAAAAAGCCAAACTCGCCGAATTAGGTTTAACAACTGAAGATTTAACTTCAAAGGAGGTTGAAACATTAAGAGAAACAGATGAATCCGGTAATTTTTCTTAGAGTATCTGGGAATATCTGGTAATAATTGACTTAGAGATACGGTAGTTTAGTAAAATCTGCAATGGCACTGCGGATTTTCCGCCATTTTTTATACTTTCCATCTGAAAAGTGTAAAAATATTAACTATTTTCAATCCGAAAAGTGCAAAAAATGACTTGATTTTCCATCCGAAAAGTGTTATTAGATACTATGTTAATATTAGGAGATCATATGAAAAGATACGCTTTACAAAATTTAGTTGCTTGGAAAAACAGTAAAAATCGCAAACCGTTACTGCTGTATGGTGCACGTCAAGTTGGTAAAACATGGCTTATGGAAGAATTTGGAAAAACAAATTTTTCTGATTATGTGGCCATAAATGTTGAAAAAAATGAGCGAATAGCCAATGTTTTTAACAATACATTAAATCCACAAGAAATCGTGACTGCGATTGAAATGGAGGCGCGTAAAAAAGTCACTAAGGATACATTGATTATTATAGATGAAATTCAAGCATGTCCTCGTGCAATAACCTCTTTGAAGTATTTTTGTGAAGACTTGCCGGAATATCATGTAATTGCGGCGGGTAGTTTACTTGGGGTTGCTATACACCAAGGCATCTCTTTTCCTGTTGGAAAAGTTGAATCCATGTATATGTATCCGATGACATTTTGCGAATTTTTAGATGCTTTAGGAGAAGAAAAACTTTGTGAACTTATTAACAGCTCTGATTTTCAGATGATAAACTTATTCAAAGATAAGATCATCACTTATTTGAAAACATATTTTTACGTTGGCGGAATGCCAGAGGTTGTTAAAAACTATATTGAAAATAAAGATTTTCAAGAAGTTAGAGAAATTCAAAATCGGATATTGAGTGATTATAAACAAGACTTTTCTCATCATATTCCTCCGACTATACGTCCTCAGGTTACAAAACTTTGGGATTCAATTCCTCGTCAGCTGGCAAAAGAAAATAAAAAATTTGTTTATAGTGAAATCGAAAATACAAAAGCACGAGTGAAAGAATATGATCCTGCATTAGAGTGGTTGAAAGATAGCGGATTGGTGTACCAAATAATGCGCTTAAGTAAACCTGCGTTGCCGATTAAAGCCTATCAGGAATATAATAGTTTTAAATTATTTATGTCGGATATAGGTTTGCTGTCTGCAAAATCAGATCTCGATATACGAACATTATTAGAAGGATCAAAAGTTTTTACCGAATTTAAGGGTTCAATAACAGAACAGTTTGTTTTACAAGAATTGAAAGCAATACAGAATATTGATATTGCGTACTGGGCAAATGATGCTGGTCGAGCTGAAATAGATTTTGTTATACAACTTGATTCTCAGATTATACCTGTAGAGGTTAAGGCTGGTATCAATTTGAAAGCAAAAAGCCTAAATGTATATAAGGAAAAGTTTAATCCAGATATTCTTGTCAGGACTTCATTGGCTGACTACAAAAAATCTGATAATCTATGTGATATTCCATTATATATGATAGAACAAATAAAGCAAATTTGTAATCTGTAGCTCTATTTTACAAAAATAGCAAAATACGAAAAAAATAAAATAGCCTCACTTTTGTGGGGCTTTTTTGATGCCTTTACGAACAAGAAAGTAAAGGTTTTTAATTTTTTGAAAGGAAAAAAATGAAACTCATGCAAAAGACAGTATGGGCAATAACGTCCGAGATGCTCTCGACAATGATTTCGATAGCGCACCAAACGAACAAGAGCCCTGAGGCCATAGCCAAAGAAATGGGCCGCGATATGAAGAACACCTACGCCGTCTCCACCCGAGGCGGCGTTGCTGTTATTCCGGTAACCGGTCCGCTATTTAGACATGCCAACCTTTTGACGGCGGTCTGTGGCGCGACATCTTATGAACTCTTGGCTCAAGACTTTAACAAAGCCCTGAACGACCCGAACATATCAGCCATTTTGTTTGATGTGGATAGTCCGGGCGGCGAAGTTAACGGTTGCTCTGAGCTTGCCGATATGATCTACAACGCTCGCGGTAAAAAGCCAATACTTGCTTATGCCTCCGGTTCTTGTTGTTCCGGTGCATACTGGATCGCCTCAGCCTGCGACAAGATTATGGCGGCAGATACGGCTATCCTTGGTTCTATCGGGGTTGTGTCCATCTTTGAAAAAGAGGACGAGAAAAAGACTATTGAAATTGTTTCCTCGCAAAGCCCGAACAAGCGGCCTGATGTGGAAACAGAGGAAGGGAAAGCCAAAATCCAGGCTCATATTGATGCCTTGGCTGAGGTTTTCATCAATAAAGTTGCGCTCCACAGGGATATATCGCCGAAAAATGTCATCGAAAACTTCGGTGGCGGTGATATTTTTGTGGGCCAAAATGCTGTTCGGATCGGTCTGGCGGACAGCCTAGCTTCGTTTGAAGCCATCATCTCAGACCTTAACACTCAATCAACGGAGAAATCATTCATGAATGATACTTTAGAAAAAACGTCTGTTGACATCAAAGCACAGGAACGCGAGCGCATGTCTCAAGTTCTTTCTGCCGAAAATGTCAAAGGCAAGGAAGCAATTGCTCAGGCATTGCTTGCCAAGACCGATTTGTCAGCATCTGACATTTGGGCCATTTTAGAAACGGTGCCTGTTGCCAAGCAAACCAATGCGCTTGATGTGGCAATGGCACAAATCAAAAACCCGGCGATCACACCATCTGCCGAGGATAACGAAGAAACACCCGAAGACGTTGCAAACCGCATCGCTTCTTACACAATTGGAGGTTAACACATGACTGTACAAGGATTTATGGACCAAGGGTCCACAACCGCCGATACCTTATTGGCCGGCGAATTCCCCCGCGTTTCTGAACTAGCAACCATTACCGGCGGCAGTTACACACGAGGCACAGTATTAAAGGCATCAGATGATGCTTTGACCATCTGTGGTGCATCTGACACACCTGAAGCTATTTTGGCTGAGGCTGTTGATGCCACAAGCGAAGATAAACAAGCCGTCGTTTATTTGACCGGTGAGTTTAACTCTGCGGCTTTGACTGTGGCAAGCGGTGCTTCCGCTGACGGCTTAAAGACCAAACTCAGAGCGAAAAACATCTTTATTAAAACAAATCAAGCATACTGAAAGGAATAAATAATGGATATTTTTTCTACAAACGTACTCGCAAAAGTCGTTGAACGTTTACACACGCCTTCGTCTTTCTTGCTCGACACCTTCTTTCCGAATGTGCAGACTTCGGATAAAGAAGAGATCTTTTTTGATGTAACGGACAGCAAGCCGCACATCTCTCCGTTTGTTTCTCCACTTCTTCCCGGCAAGGTTGTTGATAGCGGTGGTTATCAAACGAAGTCTTTCAAGCCGGCCTATGTGAAAGACAAACGTCGCTTTGATGCAAACATTCCGTATAAACGCGTTGCCGGTGAGATTATCGGCGGTTCTTTGTCGCCAGCTCAACGCTATGAACGCGCTTTGGCCACAACTTTGACCGACCAGTTGGAAAACCTGACCCGTCGTGAAGAAGTGATGGCGGCCGAAATCTTAAGAACCGGACAAGTTGTTGTTTCCGGTGACGGTTATCCGTCAACAACGGTGAACTTCGGACGTGATGCGGCTTTGACTAAGGCCTTAACCGGTTCTGCCACATGGGAAACTGTGGCTGTTAACCCGATTGAGGACTTGGAGGACTGGGCCGATTTGGTCCAAACAAAGTCCGGTATGATCGCAAAAACGGTCATCATGGATCCTGAAGCATGGAAAATCTTCCGCTCAAAAGATGATGTGAAGAAGTTCTTGGATTACCGCAGAGGCACCAATAATACTTTGAATGTTGATCCATTCATTCGCGGTGAAAACTCCAAAGTGCGCTACGTTGGCTCTATCGGTGACTTTGATATTTATGTTTACAATGACATTTATATCAATGATGCCGGTGTTGAAAGCAAACTCTTGCCGGCCAAAACTGTCATCATGGGAGCCAAAGACGGACTGGAAGGAACCCGTTGCTATGGCGCGATCCACGATGAAAAGGCAAATTGGACCGCTCATCGCTACTTTACGAAATCATGGGTTGAGGAAGATCCATCGGTTCGTTGGCTGTTATTGCAGTCTGCGCCTTTGGTCGTTCCTTATCGTCCGAATGCTTCATTCTGTGCAACCATTGGTTAGGAGGTATAAATGCGTATTAAGGCATTAATCACATTAGTTGTATCTGCCAGCAGAGAAATTGCTCCCGGTAAGGAGTATGACTTGAACGAAGCAGATGCAAAAAGTCTGATAGAACGCGGTTTTGCAGTGCCTGTTAAAGGTGGTCAAAAGCCGGCAACACAGCCACAGCAACCACAGAAACCTGATGAAACAGGAGGTAAAGATGCCCCTTCCTCTCAAAAAGGCGGTGGACAGCCTGTTTAATCGGTGCGGAACGATCGGGAATTATCAAGGACGAGGAGTCCTTTTTTTATTGATTGAACCGGACGAAGTGGTCGGTGTGGGTTTTGTTAAGGCTCACACCGATACGCATTTTATGAAGATCCGGATGTCTGATGCGCCTGATTTAGCTGTCGGGGACACAATAGAAACAGATGCGGTAACTTATCGGGTGCATAAGGAACCGGTCAAAGATATTCATAATCTAGTATGGAGTGTTGATGTGCTATGCAATTAAAACTTGCACTACAAGGAAAACTGTCTGATGTCATGGAAAAGCACTATTCAGAAGGTGCTAAGGCTGTGACATTAGGAATATCGGCGGCAACGAATGGACTTAAAACGTCTTTACGTGAGCAGGTCCGATCGGCCGGTATGAGTTCCCGCATGGCCAACACTTGGCGCGGTGTCGTCTATCCGAAAGGAAAAACGAGTATCAGCGCGGCCGGTCAGGTCTATTCCAATGCCGAAAAGATTATGCAGGGCTTTGAATACGCAAGCATTATCCGAAGCAAAAACGGTCTGTGGCTTGCTATTCCGACCGATGCAATCCCGAAAAAAGCACGTGGTAAACGCATGACACCGGGTCTTTATGAACAGATGAAAGGCGTGCGGCTACAGTTTGTGTATCGCCGCAATGCCTGTTCATTGCTTGTCCATACCAAAAAGAAAAAGACGGTTATTGCCTTTATCCTGGTTCCGCAGGTCAAAATGCCGAAATTAATTAACTTTGCAACCGAAAGCGAGCGTTGGCAAAACAAAGTGTCGAGCTTGATTTTACAGAACTGGAGAGATAGCCCTCCTTAAAAGTTATCATAATTTCATAATTAGCATTTTTTAACCTTTATTTTTTGAATTTTTGTCTTGAAGTATATCTCATACATCTTCGCCAAAAATCCAAATCTAAAAATTAAAAAATATAGAATTCTAAAACTTCAATAACCTTTAAGGAGGACTGATGAGTAAAAGAGAAATCGTATTAAACGCTTTATTTGAAAGACTTTCAACGCTTGATGTATCCGTTAAGCGCAATGATCCTCTGCCGCAAAAAATCCCTGACGGCGGTTTGGTTATCCTGCGCGATGGGAATGTCGGCGAACCGGAGATTTTATTATCCCCGCCTTACTACATATTCACGCATCGGGCCGAACTGGAAGTAATTGTTCAACAGGAAGCACCGGCTGAGCGTGATCAAGCCTTGGACTGGCTGTTGGTGGAAATCGGTGAACTTTTACTTTCAGATCCTCGCCTGGGCGGTCAAGTGGATTATATGCACGCAGATCCGCCCGAGTTCGTGGAAGAACCGGTCGAAGGTGGCGTAACCATCAAAGGTGCAATCGTTCCCATTGTCCTTGAATACACCTCAAATTCTAACTTAATTTAACAAAGGAGACAATTATGTCACGAGCATATGGCTGGAATGCCAAACTATTAATCGCTGAAGAAAGCACTTACGGCACTCTTTCTTCGGGACCTTATACCCAAGTGCCGTTTGCATCAAGCGCAATTGACAGCGAACAAGGGTTGATTTCTTCAAATGTTTTAGGTCTTGGCCGCGACCCGACCACACCTTTCCAAGACGTTATTAACGTTGAAGGCGATTTGGCGGTGCCGGTTGACCTCAGAAACATCGGAATTTGGCTGAAAGCTGTCCTCGGAGTTCCGGAAACAACCACCGAAAATGGCGTTTATACGCATACATTTGAAAGCGGTAAAACCTCACTTCCGAGCTATTCGCTTGAATTAGGCCTGGCCGAGGTTCCGGAATATATTCGCTTTTTAGGTGCAAGAGCCAACTCTATTGCCTTTAACTTCGCAAGGTCCGGTGAAGCACAAGCCACAGTTTCGTTAATGGCACAAAGTGAAACAGCCTCGGAGACATCTGTTTCAGATGCACCGGAAGTTAAGAACTACACGCGCTTTTCACAGTTTCAAGGCTTTATTAAATCCGGTGGTGAAACATTGGCCAATGTGACCAGTGCCTCTGTTACCTATTCAAATAACCTCGAAAAAATTGAGACGATCCGGAGCGATGGTAAAGTTGAAGCGATTGACCTGGGCGTTGCCTCATTGTCCGGTTCGATCGCGGTTCGTTATGGTGACAATGCTTTAATGGACAAGGCTCGCGCCGGCGTTCCGGTTGACTTAGAGCTCGGTTATCAGTTATCTGATACGCAAAGGCTCGTTATTACTTGCCATGAAGTGTATCTGCCAAAACCGAAACGTTCCATTTCAGGCCCTGGCGGCATTGAGTGCTCTTATGATTTCCAAGGGGCCAAGAACGCCGAACTCGGCAAAATGGTAACTGTTCAATTGTATAACGATGTGGAGGAATACTAATGTTAAAGTTAAAGTTTAAGAATGAGCCTTACTGGTTGGATTTGGGAATGGGTGTCCGGGTAAAAGTCAAACCCTGTACATCTTCCGTATTCTATGAGGCAAAAGCCTATATGAATTCAAAGGTTGCCGACATGGCCAAGCGCATTAAAGATGTTCGCGAAAACGGTGCAAAAGATGAAAACTTGCCGAATTTAGAGGATATCACAAAGCGTGAAGCCTTTGCCGATCAGCAGTTAATTTTGGGTCTTGCGCTGGCGGGCATTATTGAATGGGACGGCATTTTAGAAGCCGAAACAGACGAAAAAGCACCGCTGACACCGGTCAAAATTGAGGAACTCTTCACGAACTTTTGGAGTATCGCCGAAACATTCAGACAACAATATTGCGGCATTCAAGAAATACTCGAGGCCGAAAAAAACGCATATACGCCCGAGCAAGATGGCACTTCGGCTCCGGGCGAAACTACTGCCAAGGATGCGGCGAGCAAGAAATCAACTGCCCCATCTACAGATGCCGATACGTAGAAACAACCTTAAAAACTACAGAAGGACATCAGGCTTGGGAGGTTTTATTAAAACTTTCCGAGCCTGACCTTGGCGTTGCGCTGACGGTGGCTGAGAATTTGGGATTAAAAAGTGCGGTGATGACTGAACTGTTATCTGTCGGAATCCAAGGAATAAAGGCCGGCATGAATGATATGTCAGAAACTGGCAAAACTTAAAGCATTAACACCGCCGGGAAGCTAAACCCGCTCACACAAAGGATACTACTCAAAAGACTTTCTCTCGTACAGATGAGAGTTCGGCAAAAACCTCTGCTCCAGAGTCCCGTTTTCAAGACGGCGGCGGTGTTATGGCTAATACTTAAACCATAGATGTTTAAATGTCAATAATGGCTTATGCCAAAAAGTGGCAGAAGTAAAATTTAAATGTTGCACCATTTTCTTGCGGTTAGTATGATATGGCTGAAGGAGCATTGTCATGAAAAATTTATTTTATTTAACACTTGCTGTTACTTTAATATCCTCTACTGTTAATGCAGGAATGCGTTGTTCTTCTGATTCTTTAGGCAATAGAACATGCCGCGATAATTATGGTCAAGTGGTAAGCAGAAGTTCAACAGACAGTCTGGGCAATACAGTTTATAAAGATAGATATGGCGCAGTAATTGGCCGTAGCTCTACCGATAGTCTTGGAAACACGACATACAAAGATAAATATGGTGCAGTCCAAGCCCGTAGCTCTACGGACAGTCTGGGTAATACCACTTATAAGGACCGTTACGGTGCTGTGCAAGCTCGCAGTCATACAGACAGTTTAGGTAACACAACTTACAAAGACCGATACGGCGGTGTAATCGGCCGGAGTTCCACAGATAGCCTTGGAAATACAAGATATCGGGATAAATACGGAAGATAAACAGCTTCGTTTAATTCTTAAAAAGATGATAAATTACTGTTTATCTATATGTAAAAATTGCTTTATAAAGCATTTTAAATAACTTAACTTGCTCTATAAAGCATTTTTATAAAAAAATAACTTGATTTCTTTTGCAAATTTCATTAACCTATTCATGTGAATTTTAAGCAAGGAGTAAAAATGGTCAAAAGAAATGTTCTGCAAAACTCAACACCTAGTGCCGTAGAGAAAACAATAAAAGGCTTGGGAGAAAATTTAAGAACGGCTCGTTTACGCCGCAAACTGACGATAAAAGAAGTTGCGGATAAAATTGGTGTCGGTATTCGTGTAGTAAGTGATGCTGAGCATGGTAAACCGGCAACTTCCATTAAAGTTTATATGGCTCTTCTATGGGTTTATGATTTGCTTGAATCGACAGCAGATTTAGCAAACCCGCTAAAAGATGAAATTGGCTTGCGGTTAGCCAGTTTAAAAGATCCTAAGCGCAGTCGAAATAAGGAGACAATAGACAATGACTTCTAAAAAGCAAGAATGTTTTGTGTATATGACACTGCCCGGTCAAACCGACCAAATAACAGCGGGCAAGTATGTTTTAGAAAAGACAGAACAAGGAATTGATGTCGGACATTTTGTTTATGGTAGGTCTTACTTAAGCCGTGCTGATGCGGTAGAAATTGACCCTATAGAATTAAAACTGGAAAATAAAGTATTTAATACTGTTACCATGAAGGGTGTCTTTGGGGCATTACGCGATGCTTCTCCTGACTATTGGGGGCGTAGAATTATTGAGCGTAATTTAAAAGTTGCTCAGGCAGATGAAATGACCTATTTACTTCAGTCTGCGGATGACCGTATAGGAGCTTTAGGGTTTGGATTTAATCAGACACCGCCTGCTCCCAATAGAGTATTCAATCAAAAAATACAGCTTGATAGATTGCAAAAAGAAGCTGAATTGCTGGTAAATGAGGAAGTAAAGCCTGAAAACCCTATTACGGCACAAGTACAAGAACTTTTGCTAATCGGGACATCGATGGGCGGTGCTCGTCCAAAGGCTGTTATTGAAGATGATAATAAGCTGTGGGTAGCGAAATTCAACCGCATGGATGATAAGTGGAACAATGCATTAGTTGAATATGCTATGTTAAAACTTGCAGAAAAATGCGGAATAGAAACGGCTCTAAGCAAAGTTGTCTCTGTTGCGGGAAAAGATGTTTTACTGGTAAAGCGTTTTGATAGAGAAAAAGTTTCAGACGGATACCTGAGATATCGGATGATAAGTTCATTAACAGTTTTGCAAGCCGGTGATGATTACACTCAGCGGGAAAAGTGGTCTTATATTCAATTAGCAGAAGAGTTAAGGCGCATATCAAAACAAGCAAAACGTGATGCTGAACAGTTGTTCAGACGGATGGTATTTAATGCACTTATTTCTAATACCGATGATCATCCGCGTAATCATGCTTTTATTGCGCAGGATAAAAATTGGCAACTCTCGCCTGCATATGACTTAACACCAAATCCATTGGTAAGCATAGAACAACGTGATTTGGCTATGATTTGCGGTCAAATGGGTCGTTTTGCTAATAAAGACAATTTATTGTCAGAGGCAGATAAGTTTTTACTGAATCAAGATCAGGCAAAGAAAATTATTGATGAGATGTATAAAATTGTAAAAAACGAATGGTATGCCACAGCAAGACATGCAGGAGTAACAGAAGCAGATTGCGAAAAAATTAAATCTTCTTTTGTTTATGAAGGATTTAACTATAAGCAAAACTCCTAAAAACAATTACATTCTTACGGATAACCGCCTCAGCCCGCAAAGCTGAGGCATTTTTTATGGAAAAATGAATGAACACAGCGAAAAAACTTTCAATCAGACTTGAAGCAGTGGGCGGCGACAAGGTCCGGCAAGAGTTCAAGAACATTGGCTCGGACGGACAGAAAGCCTTTCAGCGGATAACTCAGGTCATCACCCCGGCAAACGATAACTTAAAGGTCTTGGACAACACAGCCAAGGCCTTTAATAATACGCTCAAACAGGCGGTATCGTTGGTCGGAGCCTACCTCGGGTTACGCGGACTGACGAACACTTTTAAGAGCATTGTAGAAACAAATAAAGAGTTTGAAAGACTTTCCGGTTCACTAAAAACAGTGACCGGCTCTGCAAAAGCGGCCAAAGAAGCCTTTACTTTGATTGAAGACTTTGCCACATCAACGCCATTCCAACTTGATGAAATCGTAGACAGTTTTATCCGGTTAAAGGCAATGGGCTTGGAACCTTCAATGGAAGCCTTAACCTCTTATGGTAACACAGCCTCTGCTTTTGGTAAGAACATATTGGAGTTTGTTTCGGCTGTTACCTCAGCAACCGTTGGCGAGTTTGAACGGCTCAAAACATTTGGTATCAAAGCAAAGCTCGAGGGAGAACGTGTAAGGTTCATCTTTCAAGGCGTTACAACAGAAGTTGGTAAAAATGCGGCAGAAATTGAAAATTATCTTCGCTCTATCGGCACAATAAACTTCGGTGGTGCCATGGCCGAACAGATGAACACCATGGGCGGAACAATGTCAAACATTGAAGATGCTCTTGCAAAAGTTGCACGAACGATTGGTGAAAATGGATTAAACAAAGCAATAAAAGAAGTTCTTGATCAGTTTAATAATTTAATATCAGGTACTGATGGTGCGGCTAAAACTATTGGTGAAACTTTAGCAAGTGCAGCAACTATCGCCGGTAAAGCATTCTTTACATTGGGCAAATACATTGAGCCGATCATCACGCTCTTAACTGTCCGTTTGGGTGCGAGCCTGATTACAAAAGGAATTGACCTGTTAAAGGCAAGCGTTTATGCGCTGAATGTTGCGTTAATGGGGACCGGAACAGCCGGAGCCTCTGCCACACTCGGCCTTAAAATGATGTGGCAAGTTTCCAAAGTGGCCGCTGTTCAGATGTACGCAACGGCGGTGGCGGCCAAGGTTCTTGCCGGTGCTGTCGGACTTTTGAAAGGCATTATGGCTTTGCTTGGTGGCCCGGCTGGTCTTGTTATGTTGGTTGTTTATGGCCTTTATAAATTAATAGACAGTCATAACGTGGCAAAGCGAGCGGCAAACGACCACGCGGACACCTTGGCCAAACTTAAAGAACAAATGGCTGAAACGGTCAAAGAAACAAACAACCTTGTGACCGCGCAAAGCAAAAACCAAGCCATTGCCGAATGGTCCTATAAATTAAAGGTGGCAGAAAAGAATATCAAAGACCTGAAGGAAGAACTAAAGGATACCGGCGGCTTGTCGTTCTTTCAACGTCACGCGCCGAATATGTTCCTGAAGGAATACCAGATTTTCGCAAACGATTTGGCGGACATTCTTTCGCAGTCAAAATACAACCTGGAGGAATACCAAAAGGAAGTATGGCGTTTGGCCGCCGAATATCCGGATTTTCAACCGCAGGCAAAAGCCATTCAGGAAAAGTTCCTGCTTTTGAAAGCGGCCGAGATAGATGCACAAAAGGCTCGTGATGAGTTGAAGTACATTCAAAACCCGGAATTAAGGCCGAAAGAAGAAAAGCCGGCAGTTCCGAAACCACCTGTTCTGTCAAAAACTGACACATCAGCTTACGAAAAGACCATTGAGGACATCAAACAAAAGGTCTTTGAATTGCAGGATCCTTATGATCAGGCCATGCAAAAAGCGGCCGAATGGCGTGATAATGCTTTGGCGAACCTTGACAGCACAAAAGCCGGTTATGAGGATTTCAAAAATGATGTAAACCGAGTTTATGACGACATGATCAAAAAAGCAGGAGTTGCCGCTCTTCAAAGTTCCAAGGACTGGAAAGACGGCGTAACCCGAGGAATGAAAAGCATTTATGAAGATGCCTCGGATATGGCTTCAATGACCGAAAACTTGGTCAAAAACTCTTTCAAATCAATGGAAGATACGCTGACAAACTTCGTCATGACCGGTAAAGCGAACTTTGGAGACTTTGTTAACTCAGTTGTCGAGGGAATGGTCCGAATGGCCATGCAGTACGCTGTGATCAAACCGATCATGGGTGGTGTCATGGGTTACTTCGGCATACCGACAGCGCATACAGGAGGTGTCATTGGTACGGATACTTTATCACTTAAGGCTGTTAGTCCAAGTGTTTTTGAAAATGCTCCCCGTTTTCATACCGGGGGTTTGGTCGGCGGCGAGATCCCGATTATCGCGAAAAAAGGCGAGACGGTATTTACGCCGGGACAGATGAAGGCACTGGGCGCAGAACTCAATTCAAAACCGCCGGTTTACGTCAACGTGAATGTGGTCAATAAGGCCTCAGGCACAAAGACAACGGCAAACCAGACACGCGACATGAATGGTAATGTCAACCTGGACATCATCGTTGAGCAGATCGAGGGTGCAATTGGTAAAAACATCAGTAAAGGTGAAGGTTTATCGTCGATCCTTGAACAAAGGTATGCGTTAAACCCGGCCTATGGGAGTTATAGATGACAGTAATTTTTCCTGAAAAGTTACCATATCCGACAACAGATGGGTATGCGATAAAACCCGGTGAAGCTATTGTGCGAACCGATATGGAGGCAGGCCCGGCAAGACAAAGGCGGCGTTATGAACAAACGCCGTCTAAAATTTCTGTGCGCTGGGTGATGAACAGAGAACAATTCTCACTTTTTGAGGCCTGGTATAAATACTATGCAAAAGAAGGTGCTGAATGGTTTGTTATTACTCTCTTAGGTGGTCTTGGCCTCTTGAAGCAAGAAGCTCGGTTTACACAACAATTTGAAGCAAAATTACTTAACGGATACCTTTGGGAAATCACATCAGAACTTGAAGTACGTGACCGACCGACACTTTCGGACGGTGCGTTGGCAATTTTACTAGAAAATGACTTTGATAGGCTTTCAAGTGCGGTTAATCATCTGCACTATTTCGTTCATACGGAATGCCCGCAATATATTGAGGATTTATAAAAATGGCAAATATGGAAGAAAGATTACAAGCTGTTGTTTCGCAGGCTGAAACAGACGGCGCAAAATGGCATACAATAATTCATGGTAATAATACAACAACTGTCCCCACAGAAAACGGCAACGTTCCAACAGTGGCCAAACAGATGAAAGATGTGCATGACGAGGTTGTTAATGGCGTTATTGATTATATGACCGAGTGTCAGACGGCACGTGACGTGGCTATTCAAACAAAAAATGAAACGATCGCTGTTAAAAACGAAACTAACACGATTAAAGGAGACGTCACTACGCTTAGAAATGAAACCGAAAGTCTTAAAAATCAGTCGCAAACGGTATTTAATAATATCGCAAAAGCGACAAGCTCGGCTGTTCAGACCGTTCAAATTGAGGGAACAACTCAGGTGACGAATGTCCAAAGTGCGGTGGCAGAACAAGTGGCCGAAGCAACCAGTCAGGCAAATCGGGCCGAACAAGCTACTTCTACAAAGGTAAACACTGACCTATCAAACATCACAAAGGATACTATCTTTTCAAAGATGTTTACAAAATATGTAAATGGAAAAACATGGTATAGAGTTTGGCCTGATGGTTGGATTGAGCAAGGTGGAGAAGCGGCTGCAGGGACAAGTGTCACTATTACCTTTCCAAAGGCTTTCAAGAATACAAATTATACTGTGGTAGCAACAACTATAGGAACAAATAGCGAAATATATGCGCAATGTATACAACGTACTTCTGCATCGCAAATGATAATTTATAACCGAGGCGGAAGTTCAAGCCAAGCAAAGTCTTGGTATGCGTGCGGTTACTAGGAGATACTTCAAATGAACATAGAAGAAAGATTGCAGGCTGTTGTTTCTCAATCGGAAACCGACAGTTCAAAGTGGCATACAATTGTGCATGGCGATGACATGACAACTGTTCCGACCGAAAACGGGACTGTACCGTCTGTGGCAAAGCAAATGAAAGATGTTCATGACGAGGTTGTTAACGGTGTTATTGATTATCTGACTGAATGCCAAAATGCGCGTGATGTTACGCTTCAGACCAAGACTGAAACGATCGCAATTAAAAACGAAACGAATACTATAAAAAATGATACGGCGAGTATTAAAAGCGAAACTGAAAGCCTTAAAAATCAGTCTCAGGCCATTTTTAATAATATCGCCGCCGCTACAAATTCATCAGTTTTGACGATTCAAAACGAAGGGACAACGCAAGTTTCAAATGTTAGAAGTGCTGTTGCAGAACAAGTGGCTGAAGCAACAAGTCAAGCAAACCGAGCTGAAGCCGCAACAAGTTCGAAAGCAAACTTGGATTTTTCAAATATTGCACCTACTGCGGCGGCCAAAACAGGAATTATCGGTTGGATTGCCCCGGATTGGTCCCGGCGACAAGTCCTTTCTCTTAATACAGATGTGACTATTACGAAGTATGGGTGGGTTATTATGCGAAATGTTGTCTATAACAGTTCACTTTTGGGTTACATAAACGGCTATGAAGTATTCCACCAATACGGAAACTACGGACACTGGGAAGAATATAACAGTTTTTCATTCCTGGTCAGTCCGGGCGATGTTGTTAAACTAACAGGTGGAGAATTGAGTTTTCTGCCATGTAAAGGAGCGTAAAAATGCCAAATTTAGAAGAAAGATTAGAAGCAGTCGTTGCTCAGTCAGAAGTCGATGGCTCTCAATGGCACACAATTGTACATGGCGATGACATGACAACTGTGCAAACCGAAAGCGGGAATGTTCCGTCTGTGGCCAAGCAACTGAAAGATGTGCGAGCAGAAATTATTAACGGCCTTGAAGATTATGTTGGTGAGTGTCGCCAGGCAAAGGCTGACACATTGCAGATAAAATCCGAAACACAAATTATTAAAAATGAAACCAATACCTTAAAAGGGCAAACAAAAACTTTAAGAGATGAAGCGGAAACATTTAAGGAGCTGTCGCAAACCACATATAACAGCATTGCCAGTGCAACGGCCGCCTCAATATCACAGGTTCAGTCGGAAGGAGCTGTTCAGGTTGCACTTGCCACAGCCCAAGCAGAAAGAGCTTTAGCCTATGCACAAAATGCGGCTCCGACACCGCTCGGCACAAAGCTGACAGTCCCAGCAAGTTCAAAAGTTCCAGACGGATATGAGCCGGTTTGGTATAAAAACACGATAACAAGAGCTCGTTACCCGGACTTTTTTACTCAACTGGTAGATACAAATAGCCTAGTTTTGGTTGATGAGGAAACCTATGATAGCCAAGTTTCAACATACGGTATGTGCGCCAGTTATGTAAAGTTAGATAATAACACGCTTATTTTGCCATTGTTGGTAAACTTTGCACGTGGCGGCACACCAACTCAGTTAGAACCAGAAACCTCCCAACATCCTGATTTTCAAATTATGTTAATGAATGCTTTGAAGGATCTTTCAGATTCAGGTAATCGTCAAATTCTACTTACAACTCATACGCCAGAAATAGTAAAAATGATTAATAAAGAGGATTTGATTTTTATCCAGAAGGATCATGAAAATCACATGATCTCCGTAGAAACAAACGATGATATTGAAATATCAAAAGTTGCAGACACTTTAGGTATTTTGCCTTTTGTATCTTATAAGGGTGTTATTTTTGTAGAAGGTAAAACAGATATCCGTTTTTTGAAAAACTTGAGTAAAATAGATGAATTTCGAAGCATAATCGATCTTACCCATTTTACTTTTATTGAGTTGCATGGCGGTGGAAATATTGATCTATGGATAAAGGCAAATTATCTGAGTGGCACAAACATAAAATGCTTGTATTTCAGAGATAGAGATACTAGTACAACACCGCCTTCAGTTGTTCATCCTCAAAAAGTAATCATAACTTCAAAACGTGAAATAGAAAATTATATCCCAATTTCTTCTATTGAAGAAAAGTTTGATGTAACATTCACCCCTTATGAAATAGAACATTGGAATGATATGGATGTGGCAAATTCTTTATATAATAAGGGAATACGTTTTGGAAATGATCAAAAGCATAGCGAAAATGTAATAAAGCAAATATTACAAGGCCAAAATATATGGAATCAGATTATTTTATCTCCTGAAAATCGTAGTGAAATACAGGATTGGTTTCAGCAGATGAAGGACTTTTTCGAAGATGCTGGATGGTAATATACTATATGTACATTCTATTTTTATTAAAAACCAATATCTTAATTGACCTTTCCGCAAAAAATGAGTGGGTGTCCACGCTGGGTGGAAAATTAGCCCTCTAGGTGAAAATATGTTCTGAAAAAAATAAGAAACTCCTTGTGTTTTCGGGGCTATATCGCTATAGTATATCTAAATGAAAACGAGGCGGTATCAAAGTAGGGATTTTCCCTATATGTCGCCGACCATAAGAAAGCCCCTTAACCGAGGGGCTTTCTAAGTAAGTAGAATTAGGATTCGAACCGTCGAGAAGACGGTTTGACTACCAGCAATAGGCGAGACGGGCGTATCGCCGGTTTTGCCGAAAGGCAAAAATTGCGCCTGTGCAACTTGAAGCGAAGCGTAAAGTAATCCGCCTGTCCCGACCATTTGATTGATTTTTGACTTGACTTGGCATTTAGATAAGTTTATATTCCGTTCCAGAATGAAAATCATCCATGCGCCCTTAGCTCAGCTGGATAGAGCAACAGCCTTCTAAGCTGTGGGTCAGACGTTCGAATCGTCTAGGGCGCGCCATAAAAAAACTCCCCGGTGGGGAGTTTTTTTATGGCGCGGTGCAGAATTGTCAGCGAAACGGCGAAACGAGAGTGAGCCGATGAGCGTTACAATTCAAACGACTACCGCACAGTTAAGCTGTGCAACAGCTTTTTACGCAGCGGTACGCCATTCCCCGGCGGGGAGTTTTTTTTATGGCGCGGTGCAGAATTGTCAGTGAAACGGCGAAACGAGAGTGAGCCGATGAGCGTTACAATTCAAACGACTACCGCACAGTTAAGCTGTGCAACAGCTTTTTACGCAGCGGTACGCCATTCCCCGGTGGGGAGTTTTTTTATGGCGCGGTGTAGAATTGTCAGCGAAACGGCGAAACGAGAGTGAGTTGTTGTTTTAACGGGGTTTGCAACCGCAATAATTTTGCGAATAGAGCTGCAGTTCTTTAATCAGGTTCTCCCGGAATTCCTGCATGCCGTGTTTGCGGCCTTCAATATGAACATAGGAAACGCCTGTTTCTTCCGAGGCTTTGGCTGCAGCGGCATTGACCTGATTCAGGTTTTTGTAGCGGGAAACGCCCAGGACGGAGGCAACGGCATCAAAACCGTTGGCTTTGGCGTATTCCATAACTCTTTTCAGCCGCAGGTAAAAGCAGACGAAACAACGGGCACCGCGTTCCGGTTCGTTTTCCAATCCTCGGACGGCTTCGCACCAGCGGGAATTGTCATATTCCAGTTCAATAAAGGGGATGTTGTAGCTGCCGCAGACCCGTTTGTTTTCTTCCAGACGTTTAAAATATTCCGCTTCCGGGCGGATATTCGGGTTATAAAAGGCAACCGTCAGATTCATACCGGTTTCGGCCGCTTTGGCGATTACGGCGCAAGAGCAGGGCGCACAGCAGGAAAGCAGCAGAATTTTTTCCGTCCCGGGCATGTCAGACGGCTTCCGGTTTGACGGCGTTTTTCTGTTCGCCGAGTTCGTTGAGGTATTTTTCGGCCTCAAGGGCGGCGATGCAGCCGCTGCCGGCGGCGATGATAGCTTGACGGTATTGCGGGTCGCGGACGTCGCCGGCGGCGAAAACGCCTTTGATGCTGGTTTCGCAGCTGTTGTGTTTGGTTACGATGTAGTTTTCCTTGTCCAGATGCAGATGTCCTTTAACCAAATCCGTATTGGGGTGGTGTCCGATGGCAATGAAGACGCCGTCGACGGCGACGTCCGTCGTATTGTCTGTTTTGACGTTTTTCAGCCTGAGACCGGTTACGCCGAGAGGGCTTTCCGTACCGAGGATTTCTTCGACGACGCAGTTCCAGATAACGTTGATTTTGTGATTTTGGGCGACGCGTTCCTGCATGGTTTTGTCTGCGCGGAAGGCGTCACGGCGGTGGATAATCGTGACGTTTTTGGCAAAATTGGTCAGATAGAGCGCCTCTTCCAGTGCGGAATTGCCGCCGCCGACAACGGCGACGTTGCGGTTGCGGTAAAAAAAGCCGTCGCAGGTTGCGCAGGCCGAGATGCCAAAGCCGCGGAATTTTTCTTCGCTGGGCAGACCGAGCCAGCGTGCGGAAGCTCCGGTGGCAATAATCAGAGAATCGCCGACGAAAGAATTGGCGTTTTCGGAAGAACAGACAAACGGCCGATGTTCAAAATCGATTTCGGTAATCGTGTCGTCAATCATTTGCACGCCGACATTTTGCGCCTGATCGCGCATGCGCTGCATCAGTTCGCCGCCCTGAATCGGTTCGGGAAAACCCGGAAAGTTCTCAACTTCGGTCGTAATGGTCAATTGACCGCCGACCTGCGTTCCGGAAACCAGAACCGGTTTGAGGCCGGCGCGGGCCGCGTAAATGCCGGCGGTGTATCCGGCGGGGCCGGAACCGATGATGAGGACTTTTGATTTATATTCAGCCATTCTTATTCTCCGTTATTTTGAATGTCCTTAATATAAAGCCGGCATTTTTATCTTTCAAGCAATTAAAAAGCAAAGCGGATAATTTGTCCGCTTTGAAAAAATTAAGGCTTTTTCTGCGCTTTTTACAACTTGATGCTGTTTTCCTTGAGAAAATCGGCAACGCCTTGCGGCGTCGGGCGCATCCCTTTGTCCCCCTGATGCCATCCGGCAGGGCAGACTTCGCCGTGTTCTTCAATGAATTGCAGAGCGTCAATGACCCGCAGCGTTTCGTCGACGTCACGGCCGATGGACAGGTCGTTGACTATCTGATGGCGGATGATACCGGTTTTGTCAATCAGAAACGAAGCGCGGAGCGCGGCGCCGTCTTCGTCAAGGACGCCGTAATCGTGAGAGATTTCCTTGGTAATATCGGAGATCAGCGGAAATTTGATGTCGCCGATGCCGCCGGCATCAACCGGCATTTTCTTCCAGGCCAGATGCGAATGTTTTGAATCAACGCTGACGCCTATCACTTTGACGCCGCGCTTGTTAAATTCTGCCAGCCGGTTGTTGTGGGCGATGATTTCCGACGGGCAGATGAACGTAAAGTCGGCAGGGTAAAAGAAAAGCAGGCCGTATGCGCCGCGTATGTATTCGGAAAGGTGAAACTCGTCGTCGATGGCGTTGTCGGGCATAACGGCGGGGGCGATGAAGTCCGGCGCGTATTCGCGAACCAGAACCGAATTGCCGCAGCAGCCGTCTTCGTCATCGTCTTGCTCATGGACGATCAGGCGGTTGCAGAGCAGAGTGTTGACGGCATATTCGCCGTTTTCGAAACAATCGCAGTTCAGCGTGTTTTCGTCTTCGTCGTCTTCTGAACAGGTGCAGCCGAAGTCATGCGGCATATTGTTGGGATAGGAGCAGCCGCATTTGTCGTCTTCGCTGCAGTCGCATTTGTCCGCATAGTCGTATTCGTAGGTGCAGTCCTTGTTGTCAGCCATTTTCTTCTCCTGCAAAAAAATTAAAGCCGGTTGTGCATAACCGGCTTCAATATATTTATTGACAGATGAATTTTAAAGGCTGTCTATTTGTAAATGACCTCGAGAATTTCGAAAGATTTTCTGCCGCCGGGCGCGACGTATTCGGCAACGTCGCCGACTTCTTTGCCGATGAGTGCTTTGGCCAGCGGCGAAGACAGGGAAATTTTGTTTTTCTCGATGTTGGCTTCATAGTCGCCGACAATCTGGTACGATTTTTCGGCGTCGGTGTCTTCGTCGACGACAACGACGGTGGCGCCGAAACGGATGACGTTTCCGGTATTCTGGGACGGATCGATAACCTGAGCGCGGCTGATGACGGCTTCAAGTTCCTGAATGCGTCCTTCGATGAAGCTCTGCTTTTCCTTAGCGGCGGAGTATTCGGCGTTTTCCGAGAGGTCGCCGTGCGAACGCGCTTCGGCAATGGCGGCGATGATGTTGGGGCGGTCAACGCCTTTCAGGTGCTTCAATTCGGCTTCCAGAGCCACAAAACCGTCTTTAGTCAAAGGAAACTTATCCATTTTATTACTCCTAAAAAAATTATTGCCCGCAAATTTCTTTGTCGGGTCAGTACCTTGAAAAAAGTTAGAAAAATCAAGCTGCGACAAACCGGGTTGGAATCTGTCACAGCCTTTTGTTGCTTATTTGCCGGCTAATATAGCACAGAAATAAAATACTTCAAGCCTTTTATTTTTTTGTTACCGACGGTCAAAAAGTCTGTACAAAAGTTTAGGGTGTGGTATAAGAAAAAAGCTAAATGCTTTGACTTTAAAGGAGAAAATTCGTGAAAAAACTTTATCTTGCTTCAGCCCTGGCCACTGTTTTGACGTTGTCTTCCAACGCCATGGCCATTGACAGCACCGGCTGCGGACTCGGTTCGATGGCCTGGAGAGGACAGAGCGGTACGGCGCCGCAGATTTTGGCGGTTACGACCAACGGTTCTTTCGGTACCCAGACTTTCGGCATTTCTTCCGGTACTTCGGGCTGTGATCAGAACGGCCGCATTACCGGCGGAACGCAGAGAATGGTTCTGAACTTTTTGGAAAACAATATGGAGCAGTATGCGCTTGACGCTTCCCGCGGCGAGGGCGAAACCCTTGATACGCTGGCCGGCATTATGGAAGTCGACAAGAGCGAGCTGGCGGCCAAGGTTCACGACAATTTCGCCTTCATTTTTCCGAACGACAATGTTGATGCGGTTGAAGTTACTTTGAACCTGTTCAAGGTTATGAACGCTTAGTTTCCGGATGCGGAGCCGCTCTGCCGGAAGGGAGGGCGGCTTTTTTCGTCTTATGTTTATGCAAAAGGGCAGAATAAAAAAATTTGCGAGCGCGCTGCTGGCGGCGGGGATGTGGTCTGCGTCGGCCCAAGCCGGCGTTGAGGCCGATCCGCAGTGGCTGGCTCTCGGACATTATCGCCCGCAGTTGTTCGGCAGCCTGGAAAGCACGATTGACACGCCGAACTTTTTTTTGGCCCCGGACGGCAAGAATAATCCGAAGGCGGAACTTGAGGCAACCGCCGCTTTGTTCAACGAAGGCCGGGATATTGATAAAATGTGCGTTTTTCCGGCTCGTTATAAATTTTTAAAAGCACAGGGGCTGACGAAAACAAAATTTCCGGAATGCAAAGAATATGAGGAATTTCGCCGGGATTTGCGTCCGGCGGGCGTGACGCTTCTGTTTACGGATGCCTATATGAATAATCCGTCGTCGCTGTTCGGTCATACGCTGATGCGCATAGACACCTCGCGCAAGGGAACGCAGCTGCTGGCGCACGGCGTCAACTATGGTGCGTTTACGGCCGGGCAGGAAAATTCGGTGCTTTTTGCGGTGTGGGGACTTACCGGCGGGTTCTACGGCGGATTTACGGTTAAGCCGTATTATGACATCATCAATACCTACAATAACTTGGAAAACCGTGACATTTGGGAGTACAACCTCAATTTGACGCCGGAAGAGCTGGATATGTTCGTGGCGCATTTGTGGGAGGTTGGTCAGATGCAGACCCGTTATTATTTTTTTACCGAAAACTGCTCCTATATGCTGATGGAAGTTCTGGACGCAGTGCGTCCGTCGCTGAAACTTGCTGACGATTTCCCTGTACAGGCCATTCCCCTGGATACGGTCAAGGCGGTAAAAAGCCGTCCGGGATTGGTCAAAAGCGTTAATTACAGGCCGTCGCGCCAATCGAAAATCCGCTATCGTTTCAAACAGATGAACAGAGCGCAAAAACAAGCCTATTATGAGGCGATACGGCGGCAGAACTGGGCGTTGGCCGGGCTTGAGGAAGATGAAAAGGCCGACGTGCTGGAGACGGCCTATCAGTATGTTCAGTATCAGTATGTGGCCAAAGATTTGGAACTGAAAGAGTATCGGCGGCGCAGTTTTCAGAGTTTGAAAGCCAGAAGCGAAATCAGTCGGGCGCCGCATTTTGCGGAGCATGACGCGGGCAGGCCGCCGGAAACCGGACACGATTCAATGCGGGCCGTTATCGGAACCGGCGGCCGCAACGGGGAGGCTTTTCAGGAGATTCAATATCGGCCGGCCTATCATTCGCTGACCGATGACAATTACGGTTTTCTGCGCGGCGCGGAGATCAACTTTTTAAACGCAACGCTGCGACATTATGACAACCGTGACAAGACGGTCTTGCAGAAACTGGATTTGGTCGGGATTAAGTCGCTTTCGCCGGCCGATTTGATGTTTCTGCCGACTTCGTATACGATTATGGCTGATATAGAGCGGGTCTATGATCCGCAGACGGAGAAAGAAGGCTATGCTTTCAACCTGAAAGTCGGCGGCGGTCTGACCTATGCGCTGACCGACGAGCTCTGGGTTTATGCCATGAACAGTTTATACGGGAGTTACGGCGGCTTTCTGCCTCATGACCAATGGGCTGGGATTGGTTTTGCCGGCGGCGTTTATGCCGATTTCGGACGCTGGCGGCTATTGGCGGAAGCCGAAAAGGTATTTGCAACCTCGCATTTTGCCGAGAGCATGAAATATTCGGCGGAGGCGGCCGTAAGCATGACACGTAATACCGCATTGGCGGTCAGTTACAAATATCAGGTCAATTACGGACATGACATTGACGAGTTTATGACTTCGCTGCGCTTTTATTTTTGAGTTTTATTTCTTTGCCAACTGGCGGGCGCGCAGCGATTTGACAAAATCGCGGGCGGCTTTTTCGTGTCCCGGGCCGCTGGTCTGTACCTGCAGGTTCAATCCGGGGGCGATGTTGCCGGTAATGTAGCTGAAATCGTGATCCTTGTCTTTGCCGTCAAAAACCAGATAACTGCTGCCGTCGATGTCCAGCACGCTGAAATCTTTAAGGCTCATTATGCAGTCGTTGAGGGCAACCAATGAAAGTTCCGGTACTTTTTCGCCGGCTTTGATGATGCGGATAAATTCGGCGGTATTGTTGACAAGGGTCGGATTTTGGTTGACGTCAAACTGCAGGGAATTGTCGTTGACGGTTTTGGAACCTTTGACGGTCAGGAATTCGCCCTGTTCAACCTTGGTGTTGGGCAGATTCAGTTCGTTGACCGAACGGGCGACGTCTTTGGACAACTGTTCGGAAGCCTTGGAAAAAGTCCGGTTGTTTTCCATGGCCTGCATTACCGGCGTAATCGATTCCAGCAGCTGCGACATGGTCTGTGCCATGCTGCGGGCAAGTTCGGGCATAACCTTTTCGAAAGCGGCGTTCATCTGCTCTACGGACTTGTTCATTTGCGCACTGCTTTGTTCCAGAGCCTTTTCAACATCGGCGCCAATCAGCCGGTCGCCGGCGAGCGCCGTACCGGAAACGAGCATTAAGGACAGGGCGAAAGCCAAACTGTGTTTCATTTTTTCCTCCCGTGGCAGTTTTTTTTCAATATAGCACTTTAATTCAAAATTTACAGAGCGCAAAGCAAATTTTAACCGTTGATTTTTTGTCGGCAAGCTAGTATCCTCTTGGCAATCGTAATATTTGCAAAGGAGAAGGACAATGTTGAGAGAAGAATTGCAGAAGGCTTTGAAAGAATCAATGCTGAACAAGGATACGGATACGGTCAGCGCCGTACGCCTGATTATTGCGGGAATGAAGGAAAAAGACGTCGATGCGCGCGGCAAGGGCCTGAAAGAAGCAAGCGATGCCGATTTGATGTCGATGATGCAGAGCATGATTAAACAGCGCAACGATTCAATAAAAATGTATGTCGACGGCAAGCGTGAAGATCTGGCCGCCAAGGAACGCAAGGAAATCAGCATTATCGAGCGCTTTTTGCCCAAGCAGATGAGCGATGCGGAAATCGAAACTGCCATCAGGGGCGTTATTGCCGAAACCGGTGCCGCTTCCATGAAAGACATGGGCAAGGTTATGGGAGCCCTGAAAGCCAAATATGCCGGACAGCTGGATTTCGGAAAAGCCAGCGGAATGATTAAGAATCTGCTTGGCTGAGGCTTTTTGAATGGCTTCGGCGGATTTGCAGAAATTTTTGGATGAACTGCGCGCCCGCATATCGATTGTCGATGTGGTGGGCGCGAAGGTCAAGCTTGTCCGCAAGGGACGGGAATATCAGGCTTGCTGTCCGTTTCATAATGAAAAAACGCCGTCGTTTACGGTTAACGAAGCCAAGGGATTTTACCATTGTTTCGGCTGCGGCGCGCATGGCGACATCATCAAATTTGAAATGGAAGCCAACAACCTGCCGTTTATGGATGCCGTGCACAAGCTGGCGGACAAGGCCGGGCTGCGGGTGCCGCAGCTGAGCCATGAAAACCGCGAAGAAATCGAAAAACGCGCCTCTCAGTATGACATTATGGAAATGGCGGCCAAGTTTTTTGAAAAATGTCTGCGGCTGCCGGAGGGCATACGGGCGATGGATTATCTTGCCAACCGCGGTTTCGGTGATGATACGATTGCCAAATTTCGTCTCGGTTATGCGCCGAACAACAACGGGCTTAAAGCGTTGCTGGCTTCGAAAGGCATCAGTGAAGCGGAGATGCACGAACTGGGGCTGATCGCCGTTCCGGAAGACAAAAGCCGCCGTTCGCACGATTTTTTCCGCGACCGGGTAATTATTCCGATTATGGACAAGCGGGGACGGGTAATCGCTTTCGGCGGCCGCATCATGGGCGACGGACAGCCGAAGTATCTGAACTCGCCGGAAACCCCGGTTTTTAACAAGCGCCGGGTTCTCTACAATCTGAACCATGCGCGCGACAAAGCCTTTGAAGCCCGCAATATTATTGTCTGCGAAGGTTATATGGATGTCATTGCAATGGACAAGTACGGTATTGAATATGCCGTGGCGCCGCTGGGAACGGCTTTGACCGAAGATCAGATTCAGGAGGCCTGGCGCGTCTGTCCGATGCCGACCCTCTGTTTTGACGGCGACAGTGCCGGTATTCGTGCCGCGGTGCGTTCGGTCGACCGGGCGCTGCCGATTTTAAAAGCCGGTTATTCGACCCGTTATGCTTTTTTGCCGGACAAGATGGATCCGGACGAATATCTGAAGGCCAAAGGCCGTGACGAATTTCTGAAAATCATCGGCGACACGGTGCCGTTAGCCGAACTGGTCTGGCGCAAGAACATTCAGAGCAAAGACCTGTCGACGCCGGAACAAAAGGCGCTGATTGAGAAGAACATTATGGAGGAAGTCGGCAAAATTGCCGACGAAAAAGTCCGCGGCTATTATATTCAGGAGATGAAAAACCGGATTTACGAAGAATTCGGCCGCGGAGCCTGGAAAGACCGTCGCGGCGGCGATAGCCGGCGGAAAGCGCCGGCGGCGGCCAAAAAGCCGGTGCAGATACGGCCGAAACCGAGTTTGGACGAACTGGTTTTGAAGTTTGTGCTGGCGGCCTTTGTCTATTATCCGGAACTGATTCCCGAATATGAGGAAAAAATGTCGTTCTTTGACTTTAATAATCAGCGAATGCACACTATGTTTGACAAGATGGTCGATATCTGCGCCGAAAACGAGCAGACCACATTTGCGGACATGTATAAAAAACTGGCCGAATGCGGCTTTGACAAAGATCTGGCAAGCTTGTGGGAACTGGATATGTTTAAGCAGCAGAATCCGTATCTGCCGAAAATCAGAGCGGAAATTGACACCAAAATTATTGAAGTGCAGCTCCGGCAGCTGGAAAACGAAATCAGGGAATGCCTGAGGATTATTCAAACCTCCGAGTCGTTCCCGGATGAAGTGTATAAAAGGTACGAATCTTTGAAAAAAGAGAAAGAAGCGCTGCTGGATACACAAAATTTTAATTAATGCAACATACAATAAACGCCGGAAAGCAAGGCGGAGCGGGAACAGAAACCGAATCGGCGCATTTTTTGTTTTAAAGCAGGTGTTGACAAAAAGCTTTAAAATAATTAAAAACAGTGCCAGCTAGCAATTTTCGGAGCCTTTCCGTCTGTTTTCAGGCTCGAAATTTATAAATCGATTTTAAGGAACGACATGTCAGATACAGATAATCAAGACTTTTATGAAGGCAGCGCCGCCGATGCGCCGCTGATTGATTCATTGGGCAGTGCCGTCAAAAGACTTATCGACAAAGGTAAAGTCCGCGGCTATATTACTGTTGAGGAACTTAACAAGGCTCTGCCGCCGGAGAAGGAATCTTCGGAGCAGATTGAAGACATCATGTCGGAAATTTCCGATATGGGCATCAGCATCATTTCGGAATCGGACGCCGATAATTTTGAACCGGACGTGGTTGAAGAAGAAGACGATTATGACGAGTCCGGCAATTTTGACGAAAAGGATCTCGGACGTTCTGACGATCCGGTAAGAATGTATCTCAAGGAAATGGGCACCGTCGAGCTGTTGTCTCGCGAGGGAGAAATCGCCATTGCCAAGCGTATTGAAGCCGGTAAGACGGTTATGATTGACGGTTTGTGCGAAAGCCCGATGACGCTGAAAGCCATTGCCGGCTGGCGGGACGATCTGGTCGAAGGCAAAATGCAGCTGCGCGACATCGTCGATTTGGAAATGATGTACGGTGATGATCCGGAGGCTCTGGCTTATGAAGATGACGAAGCTCCGGTCGATTTGGACAAGGTTGCCGAGGAACTGGCCAAAAAGGAAAATCTTGACGATATTGACGACGATTTGGAAGACGACATTGAGTTGGAAGATACTGTCGATGATGAGGTTGAAGACGAGGACGACGCTGCCGACATGGGCGACGAAGGCGATGAAGAAGCCGCGGCTTCCGGGGACGACGATGATGAGGACGGCGTCGGGGGCAGGGCATCCGCTTCGGTTTCGGCGATGGAAGAGGCTCTGTTGGAACCGGTTCTGGAAATTTTGAACAAGATTTCCAGTTATTACGACGATTTGAAGAAAATTCAAAATCAGCGCGTCGAGGCTATTCTGGCCGGCAAGACCGTCAGCCCGAGCGTTGAGAAAAAATATCTGCAGGTTAAGAAAGAACTGGTTGAACTGATGAGTTCCATTCATCTGAACGCCACCCGCATTGAACAGCTGGTCGAACAGCTGAACGGGCTGAACAAGCGTCTGATGGGGCTTGAAGGCAAATTGCTGCGTTATGCGCTCTCCTGCAAAATCAAGCGCGAGGACTTTCTGGAAGTATATCAGAAATCGGAACTGGATCCGAACTGGATTGAGAACGTTTCGCACAAGTCGGACAAACACTGGAAAAACTTTGTCGAAAAATACGGTACTGAGATTGCCGAATTGCGCGACAATGTTGCCAAAATGGCTCAGGAATGTGGTCTGCCGATTACCGAGTATCGTAAAATGGTCGATACTATCAAGAAAGGCGAGCGCGAAGCGGAAAGAGCCAAAAAGGAAATGATTGAGGCCAACCTGCGTCTGGTTATTTCCATTGCCAAAAAATACACCAACCGCGGTTTGCAGTTTCTTGACCTTATTCAGGAAGGAAACATCGGCCTGATGAAAGCCGTCGATAAGTTTGAATATCGCCGCGGTTACAAGTTTTCGACTTATGCAACCTGGTGGATAAGACAGGCGATTACGCGTTCGATTGCCGACCAGGCCAGAACCATTCGCATTCCGGTACACATGATTGAAACTATCAACAAGCTGGTTCGCACTTCGCGCCAAATGCTTTCGGAAATGGGACGTGAGCCGGTGCCGGAAGAGTTGGCCGAGCGCCTTTCGATGCCGTTGGAAAAGGTTCGCAAGGTTATGAAAATTGCCAAAGAACCGGTTTCGCTGGAGGCGCCGGTCGGTGATGAGGAAGATTCGTCGCTGGGCGATTTTATTGCCGACGAGAGTGCTTTGCAGCCGCTGGATTCCGCAATTCATTCAAATTTGAAGGAAACCTGCACGCGTATTTTGTCTTCGCTGACGCCGCGTGAGGAACGTGTTCTGCGTATGCGTTTCGGTATCGGTATGAATACCGATCATACGCTGGAAGAGGTCGGACAGCAGTTTAACGTTACGCGCGAGCGTATTCGTCAGATTGAGGCCAAGGCTTTGCGAAAACTGAAGCATCCGTCTCGGTCGCGCAAGTTGCGTTCATTCCTGGACAATTAGCCGAAAGCCCCTCAAACGAGGGGCTTTTTTTCAGGAAACGTTTGACAGAAAGCGTTTGACAGAAAGCGTTTGCAAACGTATATTACGGTTCTTAAAAATTTATAATACTAGATAAATTATGGATATTGAGAAATTATTTGCAGAAGCGCGCCGAAGTCCGGTATCTGCGCTGCGTTTGGGAATTTTAATCAAGGACGGCGAAATTGAGCTGCCGATTGGCCGAATGTTGGAGGCTTTTGCTCTCGTTTTCAGACAATATGAGGCGTATCGCCGCGAATTTGACGAAGTAAGAGATGACTTTGTCAGGGCGGAAGCGTCACGCTGGGTTAACGCTTTTAATCCGGTATTGGAAGCCTTTCATGACATTTTTTTTGATTTTGAAACGGAAATTGTTTGTTGGTTGAAAAACATGAAAAAAAGTGACATAAGCCGTGAACAGCAGGATGTTGTCGCTTTGTTTCTCGGACAATGTTCCCGGGACGAAAATTTGTCGCCGGTTTTGAGGCATTTTGCGTTTGTTGAATGAGGTTTCCGCGAGAAAAAGCATTTGGGTTTTGACTCAAATGCTTTTTTGCGTTATGTAGACGGATAAAAAAGGAGTATTGAACTAATGACTTGTAATTATAACGCTGAAGATAAAAATGTGATGAAGGTTTCTGCTCAGGCGAAAAACAAATCGCGTTTACAGGAACTGATTGATTTTGCAAAAATTTCCGGGTTTAAGAAAATCGGTGTGGCAAATTGCAAAGGCGTGCAGGAACTGGCCGACAGATTTATTGCGCTGCTGCGAGAGCAGGGGTTGGAAGTCGTTTCCGTAAACTGTAAGGAAAGCGGATTGGACGGCTGCGAAATTTGTGACGAGATGAAAGGTCCCTGTTGCGATCCGATTTCACAGGCGGTTTTTCTGAATGAGCAGGGGACGGATTTTAATGTAAATTTCGGCCTTTGTCTGGGGCATGGCTTATTGTTTCAGAAATATTCGAAAGTACCGGTAACGACGTTTCTGGTAAAAGATTTTGCTCATAACCACAATGTTGTTGAAAGTTTGATGGCATAATATTTATTGACAGGAAGCTTTAAAAGGTATAGTCCTGTTCAGGCAAATTATAAAAATAAATTTATTATGGAAAAAAGAGTATTAGCCGTGAAAACTGCTCAGCAGGCTTTCGCGTTAATGAAGAGCATGCTTGTTGCCAATATGGTTGATAACGAGCTGGTAGAGAAAAATCGAGAAGTTGGAGATGAGGCCGTTGCCGGAGACGTTTATGATGACAATGTTAAGGCTTGGTATCATCTGAAACTGGTATGGTTGAAACGTGGTGATGATGACCTTGTCGGTTGTCCGTGTTTTGTTTGTCCGTTTAACGGAACATTGCCGGACGGAACGAAAGTCGATACGCAGGTTTATGTGAAAGCGTTTTCAACAAAGGCTTTGCATAATTGTAAAATGCACCTCAACGGGGAACTTGAATGGACGGAAATACGAGACGGCGAAGAATTTACTATGTCTGACGAAGCCGGTCGTTTTTCTGAAGAAAGGTTTGTTTACCGGGGCGGAGAGATTTTGAAGTTGTAAAGTTGATTTTTTTGATCCTTGCAAAATTTACATTTTGCAAGGATTATTTTTTTAATTATGCTTGACTTCGGCGAATGAATTTCATATCTTCATTTTGTCATCGGGCCCTTAGCTCAGTTGGTTAGAGCAGGCCGCTCATAACGGTCTGGTCGCAGGTTCGAGTCCGGCAGGGCCCACCATAGTTAACAGCTCCTATCACGGGAGCTGTTTTTCTTTTATAAATCAAGCACTTAATTGAGTTCGGGCGTTGCAAATTTAAAAATTGCATTTTGGGAGAAGTTTCCGAACTCTTTTGTATTAGTTTCTTTGTTTTCAATGCTTTAAAATGGTTGGAGTCTAGTAGAATCTTGAGGACGTATTTTTTTGATTTTGCTGTAATCCACTATGAAAACGGTTTTTTTAGGGCGCTGATGAGAAAGTTTATTTTGTATTCTGATAAAATTGCCGCTTTATTGAGGAGTTTTAAGTAGAAAAGAATAGCAGAAGAAGCTAGTCTTGGCGATTTTCATTAAAAAAACAGGTTATATTTGTGTTTAGGGCGTCTGCTATTGCGTAAAGAACATTGAGTGAAACGTTGGTACGTCCATTTTCAATTTCGGATAAATAAGCGCGGTCAATACCAATCATGACAGCAAGATCAATTTGAGTGATTTGCTTTTTTTTGCGAAGATTACGGATATTGTTTCCTATATTTTTAAGCCGATTACTCAAAGTATAATCCTTTATTTTTTTTTATTATAGGATGGCTTAAAATTAATTGTGTTGACTATAGTCAACAATAATATATAATACTAATTATGTTATCAGTATTATACAGGAGGTAGATGCGATGATTGATATGGATCAATGTATGTCTTTAGCCAAGAAAGTTGAGTTTTCGAGCGGCAGTGATGAGCCGGGAATACGCCACGGTGATGCTAGAGGGGATATGACTACAGTTCATGGTTATGATAAGAATGGTAAATTGCTTTTCTTCGCTAAGTATAACAAAAGTGGAGAATTTCGCTTATCTTTATATTCTGAGGGGGATAAAGAGGATTTGTATAGTGATGAGCTTGATGATATTTCTTTTTCGCTTTTTCAGAAAAAACGGCTTGCAGATGCCGGTAAGTTTATTAATAAGCTTAAGACAAGACAGTCGAGGGGTGAGCCTGAAAAACGTTCATTGGCTGAACTTATGAAAAAGGGGATTGATGTTAAATTAACAGAACAGTCAAGGTTGTCGTTTGCACCGGATATTGATAATTTACGAATATCTAAAGATGAAGAAGGGGTTCTGCATATGGCAGGGGTAAGCAAAGATGGAAAACAGCAGATTGATTTTTCGGCCAGAGATGGGGTAATGCAATTTGAATTGCGCAATAATGATTTGGCACGTTCCTATAATAACAAAATTGGCGGTAAATGGACTTGGAGAGATTTGAAGTCATCTTCGGGAACGTGCTATTTGGATAATCAGGGAGAGACTTACGCTAAGGAAATGGCAGAAATTATGAATAAAGTTAAGGCACAGTACCAAGTTCGCCTTCAATCAAATGCATATGTCAATAAAGAACTTAAGAGTAAAAGCCGTTAACCGGTTTCTTACCGTTTTTTTCTCGTGTTAAAATTTTGCGGTTCTAAAATTTGTCTTAATCGTCAAGTTTGGTTATTGTCGGAAAGCTGCCGTTTATTTTTTGGTAACAAGGGCAGTCTGTGTCGTGGTCGTTGATTATGCCGCAAGCTTGCAGATGAGAATAGACTGTTATGGCTCCCAGGTATTTAAAGCCTTTGCTTTTCAAGTCCTTGCTGATTCTTGCCGACAAGCCGTTGCTTACGGGGATGCGTCCGCCGCCGTGACTGGAATAGATAATGGTTTTTCCGTCAGCGTAGGCCCATAAATAATTTGAAAAGCTGCCGTATAAATTGCGGATTTTTTGAAAACAGCGCGCATTGTTGATAATTGCTCTGATTTTACGCGGCGAACGAATCATGCCTTCCGTATTCATAATGCGTTCGACGTCCCGCTCATCGTAAGCCGCAACTTTGTCAAAATCGAAGTTGTCAAAGCATTGGCGGAAAATTTCCCTTTTGCGGAGCATTAATTCCCAGCTCAGTCCGCATTGCATGACTTCCATCATGAGATATTCAAACTGTTTCCGGTCGTCGTGAACCGGGATCCCCCATTCCGTGTCGTGGTAATGCCGGTCGATTTCCGAAGCCGAGTTCCATCCGCAGTATCCCATTGTTCCTCCTTGAAGTCGTTTTTATCTGCCGGTTGCCTATATTCAGGGAGCAGTGCTTTTTTTCGGAACAAAAAAGCCGTCCCGTAACGCTCCCTCCAGTTTGAGAAGCTTTATCTTTTTGTCAATTCCGCCGGCGTATCCGGTAAGGCTGCCGGAAGCGCCGACGACTCTGTGGCAGGGAACGATAATCGATATTTCATTATGTCCGACGGCGCCGCCGACGGCCTGAGCCGACATTTGCGCAAGTCCTTTCTTTTGGGCGAGAAGCCGGGCTATTTCGCCGTAGGTTGTTGTTTTTCCGTAAGGGATTGTATATAAGATTTCCCATACTTCGTTTTGGAAAGATGTTCCCGTAAAATGGAGCGGCAGTTTGAAGTCCGGTTCTTTTCCCGTAAAATATATGTCAAGCCACCGTTTGGTCTCTCTAAAAACGGGCAGCTCTTTTTCTTCGTGTTCCTTATCGAGATAGAGGGCGAAATATTTCTGTCCCTCAAACCACAGGCCGGTCAGCCCTTTTTCGTCGGCCGCCAGGAGAATATTGCCTAAAGGCGATTTATATTTGCTTGTGTATTGCATTTTTCTGTTCCGTCGCAGTGAGAATTCTATTTGCTTATATTAAAAAGAAAAAAGGAAAAATGGAACAGGTTTTTTGTTGGTAAATGATACGCGTTGATGATTTTAGTTTATTGGCTTATAATAATGAAAATATTTTGAGACTATCGGAGAAATTTTGAAATGGCAGTTATACGGAATGAGGCGGAAAAAGATTATGAGATTGTTGAGAAACTGACCAGAAAGGCCTTTTATAACATTTATGTTCCCGGTTGCGTCGAACATTATCTGGTGCATGTTATGCGTTCGCATGCCGATTTTGTGCCGGAACTGTCTTTTGTTATTGAAGAGAATGGTCAGATTGTCGGGAGCGTTATGTATACGCGGGCCAGACTGGTTGACGAAAACGGGTGTGAGAAGAAAATTCTGACGCTGGGGCCGATATGCGTTGCGCCCGAATTTCAGCGAAAAGGGTATGGCAGAAAGCTGATGGAACATTCGTTTCAAAGAGTGTCGGCGCTTGGTTATGAAGTTGTCGTTTTGTTCGGGAATCCTGCGAATTATGTCGGCAGGGGATTCAAAAGCTGTAAAAAGTATAACATTTGTTCGGAAGAGGGAAGATATCCGGCGGCAATGATGGCCAAAGAACTTGTCCCCGGCGCTCTGGACGGTAGAAAACAGGTTTATTTCTGCAGCCCGGTTATGAAAGTTTCCGAGGAAGATGCCAGGGCATATGATGATACCCGGGAGCCGATGGAAAAGAAGGTGCTGCCGAGTCAGGAAGAATTTTACATTATGAGCCGTTCTTTCATCGAATGAGAATTTATTTTGAGGGGAAACGTCTGATGAAGGTACTTATAATCGGGCCGCTGGGCGCAGGGAAATCTTCGCTGGCCTATGCGATAAACCGGAAATTTAATCTGCCGCGGCTTAATTTAGATGAAATCTGCCGGAATACCGCAGACGGCGGCAGTTATTATCCGCGGGAGGAACAGTTTGCCAAGCTGGACGATTTTTTGAAAAAACATAAGGACAGCTGGGTTTCCGAGGGGTGCCAGCGTTATCTGTACGAGAAAATGCAGCCGGATTTAATCGTTGACATGCGGATTAACCGTCTGGTTGCCATATGGCGTTTTACCTGTCGTTTTTGGAAGGCGAAAAAGCTAATCGGTAAGGAAATTGACAAGGATTTGCCGGTTCAGGCATATCATTATCGCCGGATTACATTGGAGAAAATCAGAGATTATGACTTCATCGGACGGGAAATCAACGCGGAAATTGCCGAGTTTTTGGCGCAAAGCCGGGTTCCTGTCGTTAAGTGCCGCAGTTTCAGCGATTATGACGCTGTCTTTGCCCGTATTGAAGAAGGATGAGACAGCATTCGTGTTGCGGAAACGGGTAAAAGCGCCGGTTTTTAATCCCGTGTATGAGGAAATATGCTGAATTGCGTTTGGGAGGGGCAGAGGCTGCTGTCCGTTTTTGTTCCCCGGCGCTGTGCTTCGGCCACGGCATTTTCAACCTGCGGAGAAATATAGCCCTGATTTTGCTGCCCGTTTCCCTGACGAAAACCTGCGGGTTCGGTTATGAAAATGTCATCGGTTTTCAATTCGATCAATTCCCGGGAACGGTAATTGCGGCAAGAGTTTGATACGGCGTTTTGCAATGCGCGGGAAATCATGCGTCCGAAATTGCGGCCGTTTTCCGATTTGGTTCCGAATTCGTTTTTATAATCTAAATCAATATAAGCGTCCATCTGGTGCAGTTTTTCGGTCTTGCCCATCCAAACGGCAAATTTGTCTTCAATGGAATTGTAATCCAGCAGGTTGTCGATGTAAAACAGGCGCGAACGTCCTTTCCTGGCTTCTTTTTCTCGCTCAATAATGCCGAAACAGGACGTTTCACAGCAGTCGAGTTCGTAATAATCGGTCAGGTTTGACGCGTCGTCCGAGGCATAGTGATAGTCGTCGAGCGAGACAAAGCCGATTTTGGTAAAAGATGATTTTTTCAGGTTGTCCTGCGGAACGACCGAAATGACGGCAGCCTGTCTGGCAACGGCATCCGTTTCGCCGGATGTGTAGCCAAGCCGTTTCATGTCTTCGTTCATTATTTCATTCAGTTTGCAGGTAACGTAATCGCCGTGACAAAAGGCCAGAATGTTTAGATTTCGCATGAGCCTGCATGCTTCTGAAATTTCTCTTTTCCGTCCGTTTTTCTGTCGTGTGATCTTTCTGAGACATTGTTCGTAGAAATCAAAAATGTAGGAGGGGTTTCGCTCTTCTTCCGAAAAACGGTTTTTGTCCGCTTCGGTATGGCAGAGACGGCTGTTGGTCATTTCGCGGGCATTGGCGTTTCGATAGTAAGCGGACAGAATTTGAATGTCCCTTTGTCCTTCAAGGCCAATTCTGCCCAGCAGGCGTTCGGCATATTTGGCCATGGCATTTGCATCTCTGGCGGTCAGGGTTCCGTCTCCGCTCAGGCAAAGAACCGTCGGTTTGTCAAATTTTATGTCCTGGAGCGGGACATCTTCCCAACCGACGGGATTTTCTGGCGTTTTCGGACATCTGCGGCCGATAATAAGCTGAGCGGGCATGATTTTTTCCTTGTCGTTTTTGGACAATTTTATCACAAGCTTCAATAAAAAGAAAGTTCTTTGTTTTGTCTCGCGCCAGGAAAATAGACACAAAAAAATGTTGTTTTTATAAGTATTTACTTTTGCAGGAAAATAAGTTATATAACTTCGTGATTTTGTGAACTGTAGGAATTTTACTGCGGGGAGATATGTCTGTTTGTATTTGTCCGAAACTGGTTACGGCATGGGCCGGTTTATTGTTTAGAATTATTTTTATCTTTATTTTTACGCTGTTGCTCGGTTTTGACTTATCATTTGCCTTTTTGTTTACGTTTGAGGCGTTTTTTCTTCTGCTGTTAAACGGCCGTTTAAAAAACGAGTGGTTCAGGTTTTTGCTGTTGTATCCGTTGATTTTTGTTCAGGCGGTGCAATTGTGCAGCGTTTTTGTTACCGGGCGTTATATTGAGCCGCTTACGCTCTGGAATTTATCGTCGGCGTCTTCGGTCGGAGTGGAAACGCAAGTAAAGCTGACATTTGTTGCCGTGTTGTTTCTGGCGGTAAGTCTGCCGCCGCACAGGTTCCGGATTCAAAAAGTTCGGACCTTTGCCTGGATTATGGCAATATGGGGTGCCGGGGAATTATGCTTTGACAATTTTCCTTTGCGGGCAGCCGCGGCGACGGTCGGGCAGGTGTATAATCAGCTGGCTTATAATCCGGCATATGACGACGGCAGCCGGTTTTATCGAAAAAATGTTGTGGAAGAAGGAAAATCGTTGTGGCAAAATGAAATGACAAAAAATAAAAACGTCATTTTGATATTTGCGGAGGGCATGTCGTCGGAAGTCATATCTGAGAAACTGATGCCGCACACTTTTAAATTGCGCGACAGAAGTGTCAGTTTTGAAAACTATTACAATCATACCGCGGCGACGTTCAGAGGTATTCGCGGGCAGTTGATTTCCGGTTTTCAGCTGCTGGGCGGAAGTTACGGCGGTCAGGGTATTGCCGAAATAAACAAGAAGGCTGTCGACGAACATTTTAAGGGCAGGACGGAAAGTCTGCCGTTGATTTTGAGAAAGAACGGATATCAGACGGTTTTTCTTTCGCCGCATCCAGAAAGTGACAATTTTCAGACTTTTGTTAAGGGGATAGGCTTTGATGAGGTTATTGGCAGCAAAACGGCGCAGAATTGGTCGGACAGGCGCCTGTATGAAAATCTCTTTGCCGAGGCGCAGCGGCTTGCTGAACGAAAGCGTCCGTTTTTTCTGGCGACTTATGTTCTGGGAACACATGTCGGGCTTGATTCGCCCGATGTAAAATATGATGACGGCAAAAACAGTTTTCTGAACAAGTTTTATAATCAGGACTACTGGTTGGGAGCGTTCCTGCAAAAGTTTGACACGTCAGCTTTTGCGAAAGACACGATACTGGTCTTTACCTCCGATCATGCTACCTATCCGGGACGTGACTTTACGGAATTGTTTGGAGAATATGATTATTTTGTCGGAGAAATGCCGCTGATTTTCTATAATAGATTTATAATGCCGGCAAAGAAGGACGCCGGAGGACTGAATTCTCTGGCGCTGACGCCGACAATCTTGGACATGCTGGGCTTTCGGGGAGAGGCTAATCATTTTCTGGGGCATTCTCTTTTTGAGAAAGGTGCCGTTCGTGAGGCGTATGAGCATTTTTCGGCTATCGGCTTTAATTGTTTCGACACGTCCGGAGAGCAGGTTCGACACTACAAATTCAAGAAAAAAGGCGCATGTATGAAAATAAAGGCCTATTATGATTTTGCCGGATAGGCGGAGATAGTAGGCAGACATTGCAGCAAGAAGCAGTCCCTTAGCCGGGGCTGCTTTTTTGTATTGTGCCGGCGGCTGCCGTCCGGTTCGGCAAGATTATTCCGCTGTTGTAATTTTGTTCTGGCAACTGTCTGTAAAATATGGCTTTTTTTAAATTATATAAGAACTATCTAATATTATCCGCTGTTTATTTTCAGATGTTGCCATAAAATGTTTAGCAGTTTGTTTGCCACCAATCGACAAAAAGGAGCAGTTGAATGTCGGAAAATGAGGAATATCTGGAAGAAACAAAGTTGATTACAGAGGCTTTTGGCGATTTGTTTTCCAAGTTGAAAAAGCGCGGCTTTCGCGATACATATTATTTTCTGAGCGTTGCCTATGAAGCTTATACGCATGACGTATTCAGGGAAATTACGCAAAAACAGCCTTAATTCTCAATGAACTTTGCTTCATCTTATCGCAGCTGATATGAAATTTGGTTCATGGATAAACAATTTATTTCATGGTATAGAGTGCGATATGGAAAACGATCTGAATAAATATCTTGGTCTGAGAGTTCGGTCTTTGCGCGAAAATGCGCAGATGACACAGGAAGAACTGGCTAATGTCTGCGATGTGAGCTGGCGCACGATTTCCAACCTGGAACGAGGCTGCGTGACGCCTGATTTGGTTATGATCTGCAAAATTTCCAAAAAATTTAACGTCGGTTTGGACGACCTGCTCAACATTGAAGTTCAGCGGCGCAAGTCAATGTCCAGGATTGCCACCGAGAATTTGCTGATTGAACGGATTAAGACGATTGACGATCCGACGCTTGATTTCGTTGTCGAACAGCTGAACGTGGTATTCAAGTATTTTGGAGCATAAAAAGAAAGCATGAGAATTGGCGACCAACTGATTTTGCTTAGAAAAATTTTGAGTTTTGCGGCTATTGCCAAAACCGGAAACGTAACCGCCGCCGCGTTGGAAAACGGCATGAAACAGTCTAACCTTTCCGGGTATGTGAAAGAACTGGAAGAAAAGGTCGGCGCCAAGCTGTTTGAGCATGGCGACAGGCGCATGATTCTGACCGAAGTCGGCAAAAACCTGTATGAAATAAGCTGCAGCATTGAAAAGTCGGTTTATAAAATCAATTCTTACAAACAGCAGAACAATAATGTTTCGGGAGCAGTGCGATTATGGACCAGCGACGGTTTGGCCGCCGCATATCTGTCGTCTTGTCTGCCGGGGTTTTATCAGCTTTATCCCGACGTTAAGATTGAGATACTCTGTTCCATAGAGGCGCCGTCGGTTTTGTATGACGCGGATCTGGCCGTGGTTTATGAAAAGCCGGTACATCCCGACGCCGTTATTTTGTTTAAGCACAATCTGCGTTTCGGCCTGTTTGCTTCCATGGACTATCTGGCAAGTTTCGGTTATCCGAAAGACATTGAGGACATTCAGAAAAATCACCGTCTCTGCGTACGGTCCAACTATCGGGAAGTCTGGGGTGAGTGGTGCAATTTTGTCGACAACTGCAGTTATGTGGCCGCGGAAACGAATTCGTCTTCAATGCTGATGCAGTTGACCAAGGACGGCATAGGCATTGCCCTGCATCCGTTCAGCGTCGGTCTGAAAGAAAAAAATCTGGTTTGTCTGGACAAGATTAAGTTTGAGCTTTCGCATCCGTTCTGGATTGTTTCTTACAAAGATGTCAAAGACCAGAAGAAAATCAGGGTTCTGATCGACTATATCAAGAAAGCAACTGCTGTATTATAAAATCGTACAAGGCGACGGCTTCGGGTTTGTCCATCCGACAGACTATCCATAATTTCTGAGAAACATTGCCTCCGGTCGAGAAAGTCGTGTATTCGCATTCCCAGTCCGGCGCACGGGTCAAAACGGCAAGATCGGCGTTTTCGGGAACCGGGCAGGGGCTTATTTCCCAGGAAGGGTGCTGTTTTTGGAACTGCGACAGGTTTTTCAGGTTCAAATCCGGCGCCAGACAGAATTTGATGCTTCCGCACGGTTCGGGATTTACGGCTTTTTCCAGTTCCCTGAGACTTTGCTCAAGCTGTTCGGTCAGCCGGCTGATTTTCAATCCCCGCGGTGTCGGGACTACGCCCCGATTGCTGCGTTGCAGCAGAAGAATGCCCGAAGACTTCTCAAAATCGGTTATCAAATGACTCAGATTTCCCTGTTTTATTCCGTTTTCTTCAGCGGCTCTTGAAATTTTTCCTTTCCGTAAAATGGCGTTAAAATAAAGCATTACCCTGATTAGTGCCAATTTTTGCTTGATGTTCATTTTGTGAAATCTCGATTAAATGTGACTCAAAATATATACCTCTTTATAATATTAGTATATTTTAATTTAAGCCCGGTCAAGCATATAATAGTTTTATGGAAAATAAATCTATAGAAATAGTTGTTGTACAAAACCAGGCCGATTTTGACGAAGTTATGAAAATCCGCCGTGCGGTTTTTGTCGACGAGCAGAAAATTCCGGCGGAACAGGAGTTCGACGGAAATGATTTCGTTTCCACGCATATTCTGGCCAAGGTTGACGGTGTGGGCGTCGGGACGATGCGCATCCGTTATTTTGCCGATTTTACAAAATTTGAGCGCATGGCGGTTTTGCGGGGTTTTCGCAAGACCAGCGTTTCCAGCGACATAATGAACAAGGGATTTGAATTCGTGTCGCGCAAGGGTTATCGTCAGGTTTACGGCATGTGCAAAAAAGAACTGCTTAACCGCTGGCGTGAGTGCGGCTATGAGCGGATTGAAGGCGCGCCGGTTCTGCGCCATAACGGCATGGAGCTGATTCCGATTAAGCGTGAACTGCCGAAAGATCCGAAAGCTTTGCATATCCGTTCGCATCCCGAACTGCTGACGGCCAGAGAAGATGCCTGGGATGAGGTCTTTGTCCCGACGTCGGACAGGGCTTTGATGATGATTGCCAACATCAAGAACAAAATTTCCGGAAAATAACCGTTTCTGACTTCCCGCGTTTTCGGGAGATATTGTTTTATGCCGTCGTTTGTTTTTTGCAGGGGCGCCGCGTTGCGGCTGAAATTTTTTCTGGACAAGGGCCGGCTTTGTTTTTATACTCTGCGCGAACCAAATATATTTATAGTATGAAAAAAGTTATTAGTCTGGGCGAGATTATGTTGCGTTTGTCGCCTGCAAATGATTTGCGTTTTTTGCAAACGGAGTGTCTGGATGCCGTGTTTGGCGGAAGCGAGGCGAATGTTGCGGTTGCTTTGAGTCAGCTCGGGCAGCCGGCGGCCTTTGTTACCAAGCTTCCCGACAATGTGGTCGGCGACATGGCTTTACAGGTTTTGCGCCGTTACGGCGTAGATACAAGTGCGGTCATCAGGGGCGGAAAGCGTCTGGGAATTTATTTTCTGGAAAAAGGTTTTTCTTCCTGCAGCAGCATTTGTACCTATGACCGTGCACACAGCGCGATAGCGGAAGCAAAACCGGAAGAATTTGACTGGAAGCGGATTTTTGAAGAAGCCGGATGGTTTCATTTCAGCGGAATTACGCCGGCGTTGAGCGACGAAGCCGCGGAAATCTGCCTACAGGCCTGCCGGACGGCTCGGGAGCTGGGTATCGGAGTCAGTTGTGACGTCAACTATCGCTCCAAGCTCTGGAGCATGGACAAGGCCAGGGAAGTGGTGTCTGAAATCGGCAGGTACGTCGATGTGGCGATTGTCAATGAAGAAGAGGCGGCGGTTTTGGGAGCCGACATTCGCGTGGACGAGGCTATGAACGCCGAGGTTTATGCTCAGATGGCCGAACAGCTCAACAAGAAGTTTGATTTCGGCAAAATAGCCTCAGTTGCCCGCGTGCCGTCGGAAAACGGACTGGCCGTGCAGGGAATGCTGTGGGATCGGAGCGGAATTTGCTGTTCCCGGAAGTATCCGTTGGAAAGCATTGTTGATCCGCTTGGTGCCGGTGACGCTTTTGCGGCGGCGCTGCTTTACTGTTTTCTGAAAGCAGAAATGGCGGAAAATCAGGAAACGGTTGAGTTTGCTTCGGCAGCCTGTGCGCTCAAACATCGGATTAAAGGCGATTATCTGTTGGTTAAACCGGCGGATGTTCTGGCGCTGACGGATAATGTCCGCGGCAGAGTCTGCGGCGTGCAGCGATAAACAAAATTTTGCAAAAGGGAGCATTCTTGGAAATGTTCCCTTTTGTTTTTGTATAATTGACAAAAAAATGGACATTTAAAACGCGGTATGTTATAGCTGGTCTGTTCACTTACGAATTTTAGATGGATTGAGATATAATTAACGTTATACAATAACCTTTTAATTTCTATTTTATGGAAGCTAAAACAAAACTGGTCAAAGATCTGATTACGGGTCTGGACCTCAGTAAAGAAGAAGCTCTGGAAGTGATTGTGTTTATTACGGCGCAGAGCGGGGTTTCGTTTTTTGATTTTCCGGCGGTCAGAGAAGACATGTCTTTAATTAAAGATTTGATGCAAGTGCAAAATGAATTTTTGCAACGTTTGTTGGAGACAATCGGAAAAGAAGCGGATGTCGAGGATGCCGGAACCGATACGGCTAGCCAGACGGAAAAGACGGTTGCCGGGGAAACGGAACAAGCGCCCGCCGTTGAGGAAACAGCGTTACTTCCGATATCCGAAGAAAGTGCGGAAACCATTGCGGAAGCCAAGCCGAAGCGAAAGTATACGCGGCGGAAAGGCGTTGAAAAAAAGACGGAGAAAAAGTCCGTGCATCCGAAAGGATACAGCGTAAACGGCAGAAAACTCGGCCGTCCCCGCAAGGTCTGTTCCGTAAACGAGATGGAGGCCTATGCTCCGAACGCGGTTTTGCTGAAAGATGGGAATGCGGCGGCGAAAATTGAAAGCAAAGACGCCGTAACCGAAGAAGCAAAAGCGGAGGTTGTCGGAACGACTGCTTTCGAAGCGCCTTTCCCGACGGAAATGCCTTTGGAGAAGGAAGACGGTGCTGCCGTTTCTGAGACGGTTCCGGAAAGTTCTGTCGAAACGGAAGTTCAGGAAGAGCCGGCTTTTAAAAGCAAAAAAGAACGGCGTTTGGAGAGCCGCCGGCAGATGATGCTGCCGACGCAGGCTGAAGCCGCCGCTCTGGAAATGGGAAAGGCTCTGCCGTTTAAGCTGTTGTATAAAACCAAGGAAGGGCCGTATTTGTCCGAACGGGTTTTAAACAGTCTTAATCCCGAAGGGGTTGTTGTTCCGTACAGAATCAGCGGTAAGTTTTTCGTATTGCGGATTTTTGAAGAGGCGGAAGTGCTTTCGGTAAAGGAAGCCGCCGCTTGCGCCAAAAAACTGGAAAGGATTGGCGACAAGCCGTGGATGCTTCTGACGCCGCAGCAAAAAGAAAGCTGCAAGGCTGTAAAAATCGAGCTGAACGAGGTTATTAAAAAAGTCGGAGGCGATTTGTTCGAGGGACATTATCTGACCAATCCGCCTTCTTACGGCAACAAGCCTGCGCAGAAGATCCGTTTTGCAACGGAACTGTAGGCTTTGTCTGCCGTGCAAGTTAGAAAAAGCGTTTTCCTTTCGGGGAAAACGCTTTTTTGCTTTGAGATGGTATAACCGTAAAGTTGGCGTTGATTCTGTGGGGAAATGTATGTTATAAATCAGGTGTCGTTTGGTAATTTTTTAATGAAAGATTTGGATAATGGTCGGAAACGAGGTAGTGATTAGAAAGGCCCGAGAAGCTGATTTTGAGTTTATTCTCGAGGCCAATGCGGCTGTTTCGGAAAAAGGTTCCAATACGGTTCTCAGAAACGCCGAAAGACTGAAAAAAGACCTGTTCGGAAAGACGGCCCGGGCGGCGGTAATTATTGCCGAGGTCGAAGGGCAGGCCGTGGGCATGACTTTGTATGCGACGACCTATTTTGCCAATGAAGGCGAGCTGATGTGGGTGAGCCAGATGTATGTCGAACCGCGTTTCCGCAACCGCAAGCAATGGATTGCTCCGGCGCTGATGTCGGAACTGATTAAAATCGCGCAGGAAAAGGGCTGGGCTTATATCTGCTGGGCAACCGACATCGGCAACAACATTCCCAAGAAACTTTCCCAGAAGCTTGGTGCGCATGCCTTGGAAAATTTTGTCATGTATGCTTTGCCGCTTAACGATGAATAGTTCGCAAAACAGCACAGGCGGCGGAAAATGCCGGCGCTCGGTCTGGTCCAGACGGTTGAACATTCTTGGAATCGTCCTGATTTTCGGCGCTTTGGTCATGGTGTCGATGCGCAGTTTTGTCGTGGAATCTTTCAACGATGCGCGGCATAAGAGTTTTATGGCTCCGGCCGGGAAAATGTTTGCCCCCGATGCCGGACATTTTTATTTTGCCGCCGTGAGCGATACCGGCGCGCGCAATGAGCCGGTCGAAAGAATTATGAACGAAATCCGCAAAAGCAAGGCCAGGTTTGTGCTTTATGTCGGCGATTTGGTGCGTTACCGGAACCCGAGCCATTTTCAATGGATGGCCGAGGAAATTGACGAAAAGCTCGGGAAAACGCCGTTGTATGCCGTGCCCGGCAATCATGAAATCTTGTCGGTCAACGGGGTGGTCGACCGGTCGCTTTATAACGAGGTTTTCGGACCGGGATATTACTGGTTCAGTTATGGCGACGTGCTGTTTATCGGGCTTGATTCGTCGACCTCTGCTTATGATGACGAACAATTGCAGTGGCTGGACAAGACGCTGGCAAAAATTCGGCCGCAATTCAAGTACTGCGTGATTTTTTCACATGTGCCACCAGTCAACGTAAAGGTTCCGAACGACCATCGTCTGTTTGACGAATCCCGTGACAGGTTTGCCGAGGTTATCCGAAACCGGGGCGTCAACCTGTTGATTTCGGGACATGTGCACTATTATTCGGAAAGCGAGTTTGCCGGCGTGCCGCTGATAACGCTGCCGTCTTCCGGACAGCCCATCCGTTCGGAGATTAAAAAATTCGGTTACGTTATGTTTAAGGCAGACAGGGACGGCATTGTCAAAATCAGGCCGGTTTATGTGGACGCGGGGGACGATATGGAACATTGGGAGGCGTTTATGAGCAGCGCCCTGGTTGACGAAGACATCAATTTCTTTTCGGTTTGGGTCTTTTGTGCCGGTGTGGTTCTGCTTTTTGGCGGAAAATTTTTCAGGCTTTAGCCTTTCTACTTTTACGTTATATGCACCGGGCGGGACTTCTCCGGCCTGAAGCGGATTTTCCGCAGCCGGAAGCTGAACGAGTTTTTGACGGAGTTTTCCTCCGTTTGAAAGAAACTCCTTGCAAAAATTATTTATTATAGTAGAAATTTACTTAGGCCGGAATTTTTTTGTCTTTAGTGTTTTGGTCGGCAATCCAAGGTTGTGTCCGAGATAAGGAAAACAGATGAATGATGTGAGTATATTTGTTTGCTGCCACAGACCTGCTCCGATAAAGAAGAGCAGCGTTCTGGTTCCCATTCAGGTCGGCAGTGCGCTCGGTACGGAAAAGCTTGATATGATAGGCGACAGCGAAGGCGAGAACATTTCGGGCAAAAACCGTTTTTACTGCGAGCTGACGGCCCAATACTGGATTTGGAAAAACTGCCGTTCCAACTATGTGGGGCTGTTTCATTATCGTCGTTTTCTGAATTTTAAAACCAAGGAAAAGGTTTTTCATACTTTCGGTGACAATTTTGCCGAAAAGTTCGGCCTGACCGAAGCCGGCGTTTTGGCTCTGTGCCGAAACTATGACGTTATCCTGCCGAGGAAATGTCCGAAAGGCGTTTCTCTGTATGAGAATTACAACAATGAGCACATTGCGGCCGATTTGGACGCTGCGGTTGAGATTATCGGGGAAAAATATCCGGCTATGGCGGAAACGGCGGAAGAGGTTTTAAGAAAATCCAATGAGGGATATTTTATGAATATTCTGGTAACGTCAAAAACGTTTTTTGACCGTTACAGCGCTTGGCTTTTTGATGTCTTGGGCGAACTGGAACGCCGTATTCAGGACGATGTCGTCAGACGCAGCGATTATCAGAAGCGGGTCTACGGCTTTGTCGCCGAGCGTCTGATGAACGTTTACATTGAATTTCTGCGGAAGACGGAAAACATTAAAATCAAGGAGCTGCCGCTTTTGTTCTGGGAAGAGGACGAAAAGGAATGGCGAAAGTATAAAAACAAGATGCTGAAGCGCAAAATTTTGACGGCTTTGGGTCTGGGTAAGAAAAAATGGAAGGTTCAGGATGCATAACATAAAAAATCTGATTGTCGGCTGCGGTTTTTCCGGAGCGACGATGGCTCGGAAAATTGCCGAGGATTTCGGCGAGGAAGTTCTGGTTATTGACGCCAAAAACCATATCGGCGGCAATTCTTACGACTATTATGACAAGAACAACATCTGTATCCATAAATACGGTACGCATATTTTCCACACCAATCTGGAGCATGTGTGGAAATATCTGAGCCGTTTTACCAGATGGCATCCGTATATGCACGAAGTCAAAGGAAAAATCGACGGGCAGGAAGTACCGATTCCGTTTAACATGAACTCCATCCGCAAGGTTTTTCCGCAGTCGATTGCCGACAAGCTTGAGGACAAGCTTATCGAAAAGTTCGGTTTTAACGTCAAGGTGCCGATTTTGGAACTGCGCAAGGCCAATGACAAAGATCTTGAATTTCTGGCCGAATATGTTTATCAGAAGGTTTTTCTCGGCTATACGCTTAAGCAATGGGGAATGAAACCCGAAGATCTGGATCCGGCGGTTACCGGCAGGGTTCCGGTTTACGTCAGCAAGGACAACCGCTATTTTCAGGACAAGTATCAGGGAATTCCGATGAAAGGTTATTCGGCGCTGATTGCCGAAATGCTCGACCATCCGAAGATTAAGGTTTTGTTGAACACGGATTATGCTTCGCTTGAGAACAAGGAAAGCTTTGAGAGGGTGTTTTACAGCGGGCCGATTGACGAATATTTCGGTTATGAGCTCGGCGAACTGCCTTACCGCAGCCTGCGTTTTGACTTTGTCGAATACGAGCGGGAGCATTTTCAGTCCAATTCGGTCATTAACTATCCGGAAAACCACGATTTTACGCGTATCGGCGAATATAAGTACTTTTTGAACGACAAGTCGGAAAATACGGTGGTTTCGTTTGAGTATCCGGAGGCTTTTGAACGTGGCAGAAACGACCGTTATTATCCGATTGTCCGCGACGAGAACCAGAATTTGTACAACCGTTATCTGGAAAAGGCGAAAGAGCTCAAAAACGTTTATTTTCTGGGACGGCTGGGCGATTATAAGTATTATGACATGGACAAGGCAGTAAACCGCGCTCTGGCTTTGTTTGACGAGGTTTTTGCCAAAAAGGAGAAAAATAATGCAGCCTGATATTTCGGTTGTGGTTCCGATTTACGGGGTGGAAAAGTATCTGAAGCAGTGCGTGGACAGCATTCTGAATCAGACTTTCAAAAACATGGAAGTCATTTTGGTAGACGACGGTTCCCGGGACCGTTGTCCGCAGATGGTTGACGAATATGCGGTGCAGGACGCGCGCGTCGTGGCAATTCATCAGCCAAACGGCGGCTACGGAAAAGCCGTAAACGCTGGAATCGCCCGGGCACGGGGAAAATATATCGGGATTATTGAATCTGACGACTGGATTGCGCCGGACATGTATGAGAAACTCTTTGCGCAGGCGGAGAAAACCGGTGCCGAAATTACCAAGGGCAATTTTTACTGGGTAACAAATTCGGCGAAGGGCGAGATGTTTTTGTTCAAGCCCTGGACGGAGCTGGCCAAACGCGGCGAAGTGTTTACGCTTGAAGAAAAGCCGAATTTGTTCATGGATCATTCTTCCCTGTGGTCGGCGCTGTATCGGCGGGATTTTTTGGAAAAGCACCATATCCGTTTTCAGGAATCGGCGGAAGCCTGCTATCAGGACTGGCCGTTCTGTGCCGACGTCTATTCGGCAGCCGGGAGCATTACCATGCTGCCTGAGCCTTTCGTTTATTACCGCAACGACACCGACAACACCAATTCATCGTCGCAGGTCAGAAGCCGCAAGCTGATTAAAATTATTCATCAGGCTTTGTGCGCCCGTGATATTCTGATTGCCAACAAGGCATACGGGCAGGGAGTCAGGGAAGCCTGGAGCAAACAGGCTTATGTTGCTTCGCGTTCGTTTTTTGACAAGATTGCCGACGAGTACAAGGAAGAAATGTTTGCCGAAATGGTCAAACTGTATAGGGTTATACTCGGCGACGGTCTGGAATACAAAAACTTTACCCGGGACGAAATAAAGTACATGATAACGGCGGCCGGGTGCCGGGCGTATCATGAACATCGCGGGCTTTTTCCCGAGTTGTACAAAATTACGGAAATCAGGAAAATCAGTTTGTTCGGAATTATTCCGTTTCTTACGCTGCGCTCCAAGAAAGACAAAACCTGGATTAAGCTGTTTAATCTTTTGCCTTTGCTGACGCTGAAACGGTAGGAAAGCTATGAATTCAGGCGGAACGGGCGATTTGTACGAAAAATATGCGGATGCCGTTTATCTGCCGTCCAAAGTCCGTTTGGAGAGTTGTACGCTCTGTCAGCTGAAGTGCAAATGCTGTTATATGCGTAACGATGTTAATACGGTTGGCATCGGCTATCTCAGGTTTGCCGATTTTATGCGCTTTGTGGATCGGCATCCGTATGTTAAGGAGATTGAGATTTCCAACAGCGGGGAAATTTTTCTGAATAAGGATTTGCCTGCAATCATGGAATATGCCTTTCATAAACGTGTGGCGCTGACGGCCTGGAGCGGCGCAAATTTTAACAATGTTTCCGATGAGGCGCTGGATGCTCTGGTTCATTTTCGGTTCAAGGGACTGACGCTGTCGATTGACGGCGCTACGCAGGCCGCCTATGAAAAATACCGGGTCGGCGGTTGTCTGGACAGGGTTTTTGAAAACGTAAAGAAACTGAATGAACTCAAGCGAAAATACAACAGTCCGTATCCGAGGCTTTCGTGGCAGTTTATTATTTTCGGGCATAATGAAGAGGAAATTCCTCTGGTAAAGAAAATGGCGCCGGAGCTTGGTTTTTCAAATGTGTTTTTTAAGCTGAACTATGACGGAAATTTTTCGCCGGTTGAAGACGTCGAGTTTGTCAAAAGGGAAACAGGGCTTAAATATGTGTCGCGTGCCGAATATCTGGAGCATGAAGGAAAGTCATACAGCCGGAGCATGTGCATGGCTTTGTGGAAAGCGCCGGCCATAAACTGGGACGGACGTCTGCTCGGCTGCTGCAATATGTATAAGGACGATTTCGGAGTTAATGTTTTTGAATGCGGACTGGAAAAAGCGCTCGGTTCGCGCCGGTTCAGAGAGGCGCAGAAAATGCTGCTTAACTTCGGGCCGGAAACGGACAACCCCTGTGTGAACTGCCAACGTTACAAAATCATGAAGGAAACCAAGTCTTATTTGACTCTTGAAGAGATTGAGGAGTATAAAAAGTGAGGCCGTTTTACAGAATCAAGCGGATAAAACATACGGTTTTTGTCGTACTTGGGCTTAAAATCAGCATTCGCAACAAGTCGGCTCCCGATTATGATTTTATCATGACCGGGCGTGAGCGCAAATGTTTTGAAAAATATGTGCTGAAAAGCCGGAATTATCTGGAGTTCGGCATGGGCGGCAGCACGATTTTTTATTTGCGCAATTCGGGCGGAAAAGTGTGCAGCGTGGAGGCCAACAGCCGCTGGCTTGAGTTCTTGCGCCGGAAAAATGTGATTGCCAAAGCCGAAGCCTGCGGCCGCCTTAAAATCTGCCAGGCCGATATCGGTCCGCTCGGAGAATGCGGATATCCGGTCAACGAAAGTGCGCGTGAAAAGTTTCCGGATTATTCGCAGGCGGTTTTCAGGCAGACGGCGCAAAAATTTGACCTGATACTGGCCGACGGGCGTTTCCGGGTTGCCTGCGTGTTGGCTTCGATTATTCATCAGCGCGGGAACAATCCGCTCATCGCCGTCCATGACTTCCGGTTCCGCGGGAAATATCATCCGATAGTGAAATATCTGGACAAGGTTGAGAGGGCGGACAGTTTGTGCGTTTTTCGGATTAAAAAAGACATTAATGCGGAAGAACTCCTTGCCGATTATGAAAAATACAAATATAATTTCGAATAGTCAGTCGTTTGAAGAAAGATAAGATGAACATTTTCAAGAAACTCAGCGATAAAATCAATTCTCTTTATGCCGTGCAGAACTACCGGAAGATTCTGCCGTATGTGCGCCCTTACTGGATAAGGGCGCTGCTGGCCGTGCTGATTACCATTCCCATCGGTTCGATGGACGCGGTAATCGCCTGGTCGCTGAAACCGTATATGGATGTGGTAATGGTGGAAAAAAGTACGTCGTCGACGGCGTATATTCCGATTTTGATTATTCTTTTCAGCCTGTTGCAGAGTCTGCTCAACTATGCGGCGACTTATATGAATACCTGGGTCGGGCGCAAAATAGCCAATGATGTGAAGACAGACCTGTTTGACAAGCTGATGACTTATGACGCCGCGTATTTTGACAAGACGAACTCGGGCGACGTGCTGTTCCGGTTTAACAATGACGTCGATTTGGCCTGTAACGGGCTCTTATCCAACCTCAAACTGTTTACGACCCGCGTTTTTTCGTCTTTGTCGCTGATTGCCGTGTTGTTTTACAATTCATGGCAGCTGGCGATTGTGGCGGTTATCGTGCTGTTCGGCGCGTTGTACCCGCTGACGACGGTGCGTCGCAAAATTAAGTCGGTTATGGACAAGACGATTTTTTCGGGTGCCGCGGTCATGAAATATTACAACGAAACTTTCAGCGGCAACCGCATTATTACTTCTTACAACCTGTATCAATATCAGGGACAGCGTTTTCGCGAGACGCTGCGTTCCGTGTTCAAGCTCGGAATTAAGATGATTCAGCGGACGGGAATGATGTCGCCGCTGATGCACTTTATCGTTTCGCTGGGCATTGCCTGCGTTATCTGGCTGGGCAGTTATCTGATTGTGACGCACCAGATTTCGGCGGGAAATTTCGTATCGTTCATTACGGCGCTGGTTATGCTGTACAACCCGATTAAGTCTATCGGCAACAATTATAACAACGTGCAGATGGCGTTAATGGCAATGGAGCGCGTATTCGGGCTGCTGGAGAGTTCGCCGCGGATTGTGAGCAAGCCGGATGCGAAAAAACTGGATAAAATTAAAAAGGGCATAGAATATAAAGACGTCTGTTTCGAATATGTGAAGGGCAAACCGGTCTTGAAACACATCAATCTGGCGGTTAAGGTCGGACAGACGATTGCGCTGGTGGGCAACTCGGGCGGCGGCAAAACGACACTGGTCAACCTTCTTCCGCGTTTCTACGACATTACTTCCGGTTCGCTGACGATTGACGACATTGACGTTCGCGATTTGGAACTTAATTCGCTGCGGGACAAGATTGCCGTCGTTTTTCAGGATAATTTTCTGTTTGACGGTTCTATCCGGGAAAACATTCTGCTCGGCGACGAGACGGCAACGCAGGCGCAGATTGACGCAGCGGTAAAAAGCGCCTGTCTGGAAGAGTTTATCCGTTCGCTTGATCAGGGGTTGGACACACAAATCGGCGAGCGCGGCGTATTGCTTTCCGGCGGACAGAAACAGCGGATTGCAATAGCGCGGGCATTTATCAAAAATGCGCCGATTGTCGTATTGGATGAGGCAACGTCGGCTCTGGACAACAAATCGGAAGCCGTGGTTCAGGAAGCGATTGACAATCTGATGAAAGACCGCACGGTGTTTATTATTGCGCACAGGCTGTCGACGGTTCGCAACGCGGACAAAATCGTGGTAGTAAATTACGGTGAGATCGTCGAAACCGGCAGTCATGACGAACTGATGGCAAAAGAAGGAAGCATTTACGCTTCTTTGTACCGGACGCAGTTGAAATAAAAAAAGGCCGTTGTTACGGCCTTTTTTTATTTCAGTGCAGTCTGATCTGCGTATTGGTGCAGTTTTTGTTGGAAACCGTTCCCATAAAGGCGTTCATGTGCAGCTGGCATTTTTCGACGATGAGGCCGTTGTTGCCGTCGGACGAAATCGAAGTGACGAAAGGTCCGGCGTTGGTGCAGGCCGAAAGCCCAAGCGCAAGCAGCGCGGCGGCAATAAGTTTTTTCATTTTGCAGTCTCCGATAGTTCAAGTTCATTTTTCGGATAACACAGATTTTGTTTTTTTGCAATTTAAAAAGAAAGTCGAGCTTAAAAGCCGTGTCGCAAAGTTTTATATATTGACGGTGTTATTCTTGCAGACAAGGAGGAACTATGAAATATGTAAAACCGGAGCGGCTGACCGAGCAGTCGCTGATTCTGGACGTGCGGACGCCGGATGAAATCAGGGAAGAGGCGTTGTCGCTGCCTTTTTTTAACGAAGAGCTGAGCAAACTTAATCCCAGAGACTTTGTTTATGAGCATAATCTGGACGGCAGCAAAACGCTGAATATCATTTGCCATTCCGGATCACGTTCGCAGCGGGCGGCCGAGCTGTTTGAGAAAAACGGCTTTTTCAACGTGGCGGTTGTCGACGGCGGTTTGGTCGAAGCCGAACGGGAAGGGCTGCGCATTGTCCGCCATTGAATTTAAAAAGGCAAAGCCCTCATAAATGAGGGCTTTGTTTAGGGTTAATAATTTTTTTTTACTGTCTGATTTGAGCGCAAAGAGCCTGATAGTCAACCGGCTGGTCGCTGCTGCAAACCAAAGTCATCGGCGTGCTGAAGATTTTTTCTGCAGCTTCGCGGATGTTGCGGGCGGAAACTTCAGGAATTGCGAACATCAGTTCCTGAATGTCGAACATTTCGCCTTGCGAGAAAATCTGCCAGCTGACCTCACGGCTGCGGGCAATCTCGGAACCGAACATTTCCATGTAACCGGTCATTGCCAGATTGCGCGAGCGTTCCATGCGGCGCGGGCTGGCCTTTTCGGTTTTGATGCGAATGATGTTTCGGCAGACGGTGTCGAGAATTTCGCCAATGTTTTTCTGCTGAGTCTTAATTGATATCTGCAGTGTGCGGCGGCCATAGTAGCCGGCAATGCGGACGTCGCTTAAAACGTCGCTGCCGATGAAAGAGCGTTCCAGACGGCCGTTCAACAGTTTGATAAGCACGGCAAGCTCGGCGTTGCGGATGCCGGAGATATCAAAACCGAAGTAGAACAACGACTGCTGCTGTGCGGGAATCGTTGCGAAACCACCGGTATAGATGTCTTTCTGCACTTTGTTTTTCTTGCCTTTCGGCAGGTCGACAAAGGCTTTTTCGGCACGGGCGGCAATTTCGTCCGCATTGATGTTTCCGCCAACCAGAAGCGCCATGTTGTGCGTTACGTAGAACTGTTTGGCAAAAGCCTGCAGGTCTTCGTTGGTGAAACGGGATACCGAGTTTATGTAGCCTTCCATGTCCCAGTTGATGTCTGCAACACCGTAAGCGGTGTGTTTGTAGAGCAGCTTCAGCTGGCGGCGCGGAATCGGGAACATATCTTTCGTGTGCTGGATAATGTCGGCTTTGGCAGCTTCGATTTCCTTGTCAGAGAAAGAGGTTTTGGTTACCATTTCGGCCAGAGCGGCAATGGCGTCGGGCACTTTTTCAACGGGTACTTCCAGATAGTAGTAGGTCATTGTGCCGGCGTAATCTGCGATTATGCCTTTGGTACGACTGAGGAGCAGCTTTTCAAAAAGCGCCGAGATACCAAGATTTTCTTTGGTCTCGTGATTGTGTCCTACACCTACTGCCAAGCAGAAGTTTACATTTTTTTCGCGTGGAGTGCTGAGATGTGTAATCAGAGTGACTCCATTTTCCAATTTAATTTTAGATTCCATAAAATATTTAAATTAATATGTTAAACACGGGTAATGTTGTAGTTCCGGAAAAAGTTTTTGTCAAGGCTTATTGGAGGGAAAGTTTCGAAAATATGTTGAATTTGACAAAAAATAGTTGCGGAGCGGAAAGAAAAAGGGTAAAAGTTTCGCGGTAAAATTAAACTGATAGATTGATTATGGTAAAAAAAATTATTGTGTGCAGCCGCAGTCAGGAAAAAACGGCTGAGGCTGAAGAAGTGTTGAAAAAATTCGGAATCGAGGTTATTTCGGTTGAAAACGCGGAAATCGGAAATTTGAACGAAATCAGAGAGGCCGCCAAAAATATAGGCGCTCTGGTTGCTTTGGAAGTTGCCAATCTGACCGGAGAATGCTGCATTTGCGACGACTGTATGCTGGCCGTGAACGCATTGGGCGGACGTCCGGGGTTTGCGGCCAATATTTTGACCGGCGGCAGAACTTCGGACGAAGCCATGGATGATATTCTGCTGGCACTGAAACAGACGGCGGAAGGCGAGCGCAACGCGCTGATGACCTGTGTTCTGGTTTTTGCCCGTCCTTCCGGCGGAGACAAAAAACAGGAGGCGGAGATGTTTCTGGGCGAAGTCCGCGGAAGCATTGCGTCTGATAAGTGTTCGGAAGCGGGATGCGACTTTGAACGGATATTTATGCCGGAGGGATATGGCCTGACACTGGCGCAGTTTCCGATTGAGGAAAAAAACAATATTTCCCATGTCGGAAAAGCGTTGTACAAACTGGCCGCTTATTTGGTGCACGAATAGACGGACCGGTTCCGGAAAGCAAAGGGGTTCTTTTATGAACCTCTTTTTTTGTGCCGGTTGACAGCCGCGGCGGATTAATCTAGATTAGCCGTATAGCAAGGAGCCTGAAATGCCTGATTTTGAAATAGAAGACAGTCTGAACTGTATGGTGGCCGGCGTCGACGAAGCGGGGCGGGGGCCATGGGCCGGACCGGTGGTGGCCGGAGCCGTGATTATTCGTGACCGTAATCTTGGCGACGAATTGCTGAAGGGTTTGGACGACTCCAAAAAGCTTTCGGCCAAAAAACGCGAGCTGTTGTATGAAAAACTGCGGGAAGAGGAGAAAAACGGCCGTCTGTTTATCGGCATCGGACAGGCAAGCGCTGAGGAAATTGACCGCTGCAACATTCTTCAGGCCACTTTTGCAGCAATGAAAAGAGCCGTTGAAGCATTGAAGGAAAAACCGGAATTTGCGATTATTGACGGCAATCAGACGCCGAAGGATTTTCCCTGCCGTACCCGAACCGTTGTCAAGGGAGACGCGCGCTGTATGTCAATTGCCGCAGCGTCAATTGCGGCCAAGGTTTACCGGGATCATCTGATGCGGGAGCTGGCACAGAAATACCCTTATTATGCTTTTGAAAAAAATGCCGGCTATGGTACGAAAGCGCATATCGACGGGCTGAAACGGCACGGTGTGACTCCCGAGCACCGCAAGTCGTATCGTCCGATTCAGGAATTTTTGCATTCAGCCTAAAGAAAAATTGACAAAATTTTAAAAACAGGCAATAATTCGGTTGCTTAAAACCGAATTATTTACTTTTTAAAAATTAATATATTATGACGAATGCAGAATTAGTTCGAGCCCTGAATCAGATTCATCTCGAAGCCAGTGTTATCGAAGCCCTGTTATGCCAGTACAGAGCGCTTGCGGACGAAGCCAACATAAGAGTTTTGGCGAGTGTTCTGGCGGAAGCGTGTCCGGGTATGAGTTTTGACGATTTCAGCGAACAATGGTGTCTGGAAAAACTCGGCGCTCTGTTGGACGATTATGTCGGAGTGTGCCGGAAGGTAAGACGTTCGCCGACGGCCGTAAAACCCAATCCGCCGATGTTTCCGGTGTTGTTTAACGTTTTGCTGCGCAGTTCTTATAAATATCTGTCGCAGACCGAAACGGAAATGGTGATGACGGAAACAGCCAGAATGATGGCTGCGGCTGACAAGTTTTTGACGGAAGACACTTTTCTCAACTTTATCTACTGGTTTGAAGCGCTTAATTTTGACAAGCCCTGGGAGGCGGCGGCAAAAATTCCGCGAGTGATAAAAATGGCGGAAGAGGAAATGGCTGCCGAAACGCATAAGCGGCTGGGATTTTTCAAAAACGGCGACGGGCTTCCCGAAGCCTGATGTTTAACTTTATTAACATGTTGAATTATGGATAAACGGGAGATGGTTAAGGCACTTAACCGGATTTATCTGGTTTTGGAGCTTTCCGAAAGCGTTCATGCCCAAATAGAGCATGGCGACGACTGGGAGAACAAGGCGCTGATGCGGGAAAGCATCCTGACGCTTATGGGACAACAGCTTGATGACGAAAAACGCGAGCGGCAGCGGACGGACAGCAGAGAGTTTTCGATTTGGAACTATTCGATTATGTACCAATGCATCGGTCACTTCAAGGACATCTGTTCATGGATACTGATGAATCCGACTTTGACCGAAGAGTATCCGCCGGTTTTCGGACATCTGTTCGGGCTGGTAAGCAAAATCGAAAGCCGGTATCTGGACGGAATTACGGCAGCACGGGCTGTTGCCGACGTGCTGATTGTCTGGGACGAGAAAATCCCCGACAAGGATTTGGAGGAAATGGCCGGCATTTTTCTGATTGAGAACAAATGTATCGGACAGTTGCGGAAGATACCACGGCTGAAAGCTTTGTTTGACGAAGCGGAGGCGGCGCTGATGCCTTCCGACGACGAACTGATGAGGGTTCTGACGGGCTTTGCCGGAAAACTTCCGTCGGCCTGAATGCGAATTTGCAGCGGTTCCGCATTGACTATGCGGAGCCGCTGCGGCGTTTAAATATATTTTGCCTGAAAAAATAAAAGCTTACCGAAAGGAGCAGATTCCCGGGAGTTTTTTTTGATTCCCGTTAATAAATTTATAACCATCTGTCTATCATACTGGCTGCAGAGTGATAATGTAACCTTAGAAAAGCGGTTTTAACATGAGCAGTATCCAGACAAAGACTATTCTTAATACGATTATCAACGACGACTGTATTAAAGTTATGAATCAGATGGAAGAAGGTTCTGTTGATCTGATTTTTGCCGATCCGCCGTATAATCTCCAGCTCGGCGATGCTCTGACCCGTCCGGACAACAGCAATGTCAGCGGCGTTTATGAAGAATGGGACAGTTTTGAAAGCCTGGCCGCCTATGACCGCTATACCCGCGAGTGGATGACGGCTGCACGCCGTATTCTGAAAGACGACGGCGCCATCTGGGTCATCGGTTCTTACCACAATATTTTCCGTGTCGGGTACATCTTGCAGGATTTGGGTTTCTGGATTTTGAACGACATTGTCTGGAACAAGACAAATCCGATGCCGAATTTTAAGGGGACGCGTTTTACCAATGCTCACGAAACCCTGATTTGGGCGGTCAAAAACCCGAAATCGAAATATACCTTTAACTATGAGGCGATGAAAGCGCTGAACGAAGACACGCAGATGCGCAGCGACTGGCAGATTCCGCTTTGCACGGGAAAAGAGCGCCTGAAAGGCGAAGACGGCGGCAAGCTGCATCCGACCCAAAAGCCGGAAGCTTTGCTTTATCGTGTGATTATGGCTTCTTCTAATGTCGGCGACGTGGTACTGGATCCGTTTTTTGGAACGGGGACAACCGGCGCCGTGGCCAAAAAGCTTGGCCGCAATTTTATCGGCATTGAAAAGGACAAGCATTATGTCAAAGGCGCACAGGAACGCATTGATGCCGTGGAGCGCGTCGAAAACGAGCTTTGCCTTGAGTTCAGTTCCAAAAAGCGTCAGCCGCGCATTCCGTTCGGCGCGGTTGTCGAGCGCGGTTTGCTCAACCCCGGCGACATTTTGTACGATGCGGGGCGGAAGCATTGTGCTGCGGTTCGTTCCGACGGTACAATCAAAAGCGAAAAAATGGAAGGCTCCATTCATCAGGTCGGTGCCGCGGCTCAGAATGCGCCGGCATGCAACGGCTGGGTCTACTGGTATTTTGAAGACCGCGAAAAAGGTCTGGTCTGCATTGACGAACTGCGCAATCAGGTGCGGTTGGAAATTTACGGCGAATGACTTTGTTCTTCAATGCTTTGAAACCCGGCGGCTGCGCCGGGCTTTTTTGTTAAAAAAATCCGATAAAATTATTGTGCCGGAAGAATTTATGGTTTATATTTTTATGAAATGCGGAATTTTACGAAGAATTGAACAATATTAATGCAAAAATGGTACAAAAAAAACAATAACAGATCCGGAAATGTTCCGGCTTCGAACAAAGGCGCTTCTCAGGCGCAGAAAAATTTTGCCGCCATCGACTTGGGAACCAATTCCTGCCGGCTGGTAATTGCCAGTCCGACCCCGGCTTCCTTCCGCATCGTCGAGACTTTTTCCAAAATTACGCGGTTGGGCGAGGGCATCATCAATGACAACGAATTGTCGCGTCCGGCCATGCGTCGGACAATCAATGCGCTGAAGGTTTGTGCCGGCGTTATTGAGGAATATGCGCCGATTTACCGCTCTCGTTTCGTGGCGACGGCGGCTTGCCGCCGGGCCAAAAACTGTAAGGAATTTCTTGATTTGGTCAAAAAGGAAACCGGCCTGACGATTGAAACGATTTCTTCCAAGGAAGAGTCCCGGCTGGCCGTGGTCGGCTGTATTCCGCTTTTGAACCGCAACATCAAGCGGGCTTTGGTCTTTGACATAGGCGGCGGTTCGACGGAGATTTCGCTGGCAAGGGTTACCAACAGCGGCAAGACGTTTATTGAGGGGTTTGTTTCGCTGCCGTACGGCGTGGTTACGATTTCGGAAGCGTTTCCGTCGCAGGACATGACGGCGCTGGCCTATGATACGATTATTGAGCGGACGCATAAGCTGCTGAAGGAGTTTGACGAAAAATACAACATCCGCGAAGCGATTAAAAATCAGGAGATTCAGATTATCGGCACTTCAGGCACGGTTACGGTGCTGGGAGCCGTGCATTTGAATCTGCCGCGCTATAACCGCTCGGCGGTTGACGGTATTTCCATTACCCGGCAGGACATTGACCGGGCGATTGCAAAAATCAAGCGGCTGGGGGACGAAGGCCGCAAAAAGCATCCGTGCATCGGTGCGCAGAAAGCCGATTTGACCATGGCCGGCTGTGCGATTATCGAAGGGTTGTGTTCGTTTTGGCCGATTGAGGAAATTACGGTGGCCGACCGCGGCATTCGTGAGGGAATTCTGCTGGATATGATGCACAGCAACAAAAGCAAAAATTTTTACAGCAAAAAGAAAAAGTTTCATCCGCCGTTCCGGCGCCGCAGTGCCCGCCCCGAAAACGGAAATCCGTCTAAAACCAAACAGGAATGAAGACCATGACCAAAAATGTTTTTGCCGCCATTGACCTGGGAACAAACTCCTGCCGGCTGCTGATTGCCGATGAAAAAGGCCGGGAGTTGTATAAGGATATTGTTACGACGCGGTTGGGCGAAGGCATGTATCCGGAAATGAGGTTTACGGAAGAAGCTTTTGAACGCGGGCTGAAATGTTTTAGGAAATTTTCCGAGCAGATGAAAAAGTTCGGAGTCACGAAATATCGCGCGATTGCAACTGCCGGCTGCCGCATGGCGTCTAACGGTGCGGCTTTTGTCGAAAAGGTGCGGGCGGAGACCGGTATCGGAATCGAAGTTGTTGACGGGTACGAAGAGGCGCGGCTCAATTTGAAAGGCGCTCTGATAAACGTGAAAGGCAAGGCGCCTTATGTTCTGGTTTATGATCTGGGCGGCGGTTCGACCGAGATTACGCTGGCAACCAATGATGACAAGCCCGAAATTCTGTATACGGTTTCCATTCCCTGGGGGGCGCGCAACGCCACGGAAGCTTTTGGACTGGAAAATTACGAGCCGGAAAAGGCCGAAAAGCTTCGCAACGAGATTCGGCAACAGGTCGGCAGTTTCTGTATCGGCTGCAAGCTGAAGGAATATGAAGGGAAAGTCTGCTGCGTGGCAACGTCGAGCACGCCGCTCAGGCTTACGTCGTGGATAAGGCAGTACGGCGAATATGACCGCGACCGTGCAGACGGCGAGGAAGTCGGGGTTGACGAGATGGACCGGGTTATCGGCGAAATTAATGCCCTGCCGCGGGAGAAACTGGCGAAAGTTCCTTATGTGGGCGAAAAGCGTTCCTTTATTTTTCAGGCGGCCAGCATTATATTTAAGACGATTTATGACGGTCTCGGCGTACGAAAGCTGACGGCTTCGCTGAAAAGCGCCAAAGACGGAATTATTGACGAACTGGTGGAAGAAAATGGCAAAACTCACGAAATCGGCTAAAGAGGTTCGCGGCCGTCATCAGCTGACGGTGCGGGTCAAAACCTCGAAATATCGCGACAAGTCGTCCAATCGCTGGCTGGAACGCCAGTTGAACGATCCTTACGTTGCGGAATCAAAGCGTCTGGGGTATCGTTCGCGGGCGGCGTTCAAGCTGATTCAACTTGATGAAAAATACCGTTTTCTCGGCAAGGGGCGGACGATTGTCGATCTCGGCTGTGCACCGGGCGGCTGGACACAGGTTGCGGTCATGCGCAACAAGGGAACCGGGCAGGTGGTCGGTATGGATATTCTGGAAACGCAGCCGATTGAAGGCGCGACTCTGATTCAACAGGACTTTACCGAGGCTGACGCCGCGGACAGGCTTAAGGCGCTTTTAAACGGCAAGGCGGACATTGTGATGAGCGACATGGCCGCAAACACGACCGGACACCAGCAGACGGACCATTTGCGCACCATCGGGCTGGTGGAGGCCGCTTATGCGTTTGCCAAAGAGGTTTTGGCCGACGACGGCATTTTTATTGCCAAGGTTTTTCAGGGCGGGGCGGAAGGTTCGCTGCTGGCCGACGCGAAGAAAAACTTTAAAAAGGTCGGACACTGCAAGCCTGATGCCAGCCGACAGGGTTCGCCGGAAACGTATCTCGTCTGTCAGGGATTTCGCGGCAGTTTGCGTAAAGAAGCGTAAGGCGAGTTTGTAAATAATCTTTGTTTTAATCCGGTTAAAGGGAAAGTTATGCTTGAGAAAAATCTGACGGAACGGGTTTTGCTGAAGGCTTCGGAAAGCGGTGCCGATTTTGCCGAGATTTTTGCCGAGAAACTGCGTTATTCTTCCCTTACGGCCGGGGCCGGCAAAATTGACGGTTTGTCTTCGGGGCTGCGGCTGGGTGCCGGAATACGGGTTTTTAAGGGTAATTTCTGCGGTTATGCCTATACCAACGATCTCAGCGAAGCGGGATTGATGAAAGCGGCGGCAGCGGCTT
>UMFO01051974.1_pt1 | contig 71977 bp, 100 predicted proteins | sample 1965051 | NCBI WGS metagenome assembly UMFO01 (sample SAMEA4836050, study PRJEB28245) | human gut metagenome | biome: gut microbiome; material: fecal sample | place: Denmark | collected 2008
AGTGCAGAGCACATCTGCTTTACAGTATACTTGTCTAAGTTGAAATGGGTTCTCGATTCTGGACAGAAATATCTGGATGAGAATGGAGAGTATCAGATTAACAGCTTTATTACGGATATTGATGACATGCAGAAATTATTGGATCAAATGGAAACAGAACCGTAAATGATAAAATTTCTCAATAACACTTTTCGGAATGGAAATCTTATAAAAAACAGGTATAATATCAAGTTAAATGGTAGCTCTTATGGTGTTATGAGCAGCCGTTGACATAAGATGTTATGACAAGATGTCAGGAGGAAAATACTATGTTAGATTTTAAGAAATTCAATGGAAAGCACACAGGAATTTTTGCAGCAGGTGTATTATTTGGAACTGCAGGTATTAAGATTTTATCCAGTAAGGATGCAAAGAAAGTCTATACACAGTGTACAGCAGCTGTTCTTCGTGCAAAGGAATGTGTTATGAAGGTAGCAACCAACATTCAGGAAAATGCAGAAGACATCTATGCAGAGGCACAGCAGATCAATGAAGACAGAGCTGCAAAAGAAGCAGAGTATGAAGATGCACAGGAAGAAGTAAAAGAAGCATCTGAAGAAGCAAATGGAGCAGAAGCAGAATAAAACGAGGCATAGAAAATGAGATTCAGAATTGTACATGAAATCAAGGGTCGTATGCGTATTCACGTAAGCCAGAAGCGAATGTCATACGAAGAAGCTGATACATTGCAGTACTATCTGGAGAGTCAGAGTTTTGTTTTGTCTGCCAAGGTATATGAGCGCAATCAGGACGTGGCGGTATGCTATGAAGGCAGCCGTCAGCAGTTGATTGCGCTTTTGCAACGTTTTCAGTATGAAGAGGTTCAAGTACCGGATTCAGTGCTTGCACACTCCGGTAGAGAATTAAACAGAGAATATTGGGATAAGCTGGTAGGACGTGTAGTTCGCCGAATGGCGAGTAAATGTTTCCTTCCCTACTCTGTCAGAACAGTAATTACTACGGTCAAATCCGTAAAATATATCTGGAAGGGCATATGCACACTTGCAAAAGGCAAGATTGAAGTGCCTGTTCTGGATGGTACAGCAATAGCTGTATCAGTATTCAGAGGAGATTTTGCAACAGCAAGTTCTGTCATGTTCCTTCTGGGAATTGGAGAGATACTTGAAGATTGGACTCATAAGAAGTCTGTAGGAGATCTGGCAAGAAGTATGTCTCTGAACGTCAGCAAAGTATGGCTGGTAACAGAAGAGGGCAGAGAGGTACTTGTAGATGCCAATACGATTACTGCAGGCGACAGAATTGTTGTACATATGGGCAATGTAATACCTTTTGACGGGAAGGTATCAGCAGGCGAAGGTGCTGTAAACCAGTCTTCCCTGACCGGAGAAGGATTACCTGTTATGAAAGCAGCCGGAGGATTTGTCTATGCAGGCACTGTCCTGGAGGAAGGCGAGCTTACTATTGAGGTAAAAGAGGTATCCGGTTCAACGAAATTTGAGAAGATCGTAACCATGATAGAGGAATCTGAGAAGCTCAAGTCCTCTGTAGAAGGCAAAGCGGCTCATGTAGCAGATAAGCTGGTTCCTTATACGTTGCTTGGCACGGGGCTGACCTATCTGATCACCCGCAATACGACGAAGGCATTGGCGGTATTGATGGTCGATTTCTCCTGTGCGTTAAAGCTGGCAATTCCGATTGCTGTTTTATCAGCAATCAGAGAGGCAAATGGCCATCATATCACGGTAAAAGGCGGCAAATTTCTGGAGAAAGTCGCACAGGCAGATACCATTGTTTTTGATAAGACAGGAACACTTACTAAAGCACAGCCAACTGTTGTGGATGTAGTGTCCTTTAATGGACAGCCATCCGATGAACTGCTTCGTACAGCAGCTTGTCTGGAAGAACATTTCCCTCATTCCATGGCAAAGGCAGTAGTAAATGCAGCCTTGGAGAAAGGACTTACCCATGAAGAGAAACATTCCAAAGTAGAGTATATTGTGGCTCATGGAATTTCTTCTTCTGTAGATGACAGCAAGGTAGTGATCGGCAGCCATCATTTTGTATTTGAAGATGAGCAGTGTACGATTCCAGCCGGCATGCAGGAGCGTTTTGACCAGCTGCGTAATGACTGCTCTCATCTGTATATGGCGATTGATGGACAGCTGGCAGCAGTAATCTGTATTGAAGATCCATTAAGAGAAGAGGCAGCAGATGTAATCAGACAGCTTCGCAGTCTTGGGCTTACCAAGCTTGTTATGATGACTGGTGACAGCGACAGGACTGCAAGAACCATTGCAGCTAAATTAGGTGTAGACGAGTACTATTCAGAGGTACTTCCAGAAGACAAGGCAAGCTTTGTGGAGAAGGAAAAGGCTCAGGGAAGAAATGTCATTATGATTGGCGATGGAATCAATGATTCACCGGCGCTTTCCGCGGCAGATGTGGGAATTGCAGTCAGTGATGGTGCTGAGATTGCCAGAGAGATTGCTGACATTACAATTGGAGCAGATGATCTGTCAGAGATCGTAACACTGAAAGAGATCAGTAATGCATTGATGAAGCGTATTCACGGCAATTATCGTAAGATTGTTGGTATCAATTCAGGTCTGATCGCACTTGGTGTACTGGGACTGATCCAGCCAACGACCTCCGCATTACTTCATAATACTTCCACTCTGGTTATCAGCCTGGGAAGCATGAAAAACCTGGTAACTGAATAGTTACAAGATATATCAAAAAAAGACACAGACATCAAATTGAGGTGACCCCTTAAATGATGCACTGTGTCTTTTTTGTATGATTTTAACACAAATTAAACTGCGAATCTGGCAAAGCTGAGTTCAAGTCCATCTGCGACTCTGTTACAGATATTAACGGCAGCACTCATGACATCCAGAAACTGATTGTCTTTTGTAATTACTTTAAGCCCACTTGTCTCTTCTACGAATTCTGCATCTTCAACATCAGACAATTCTCTGATTTCCCGTAGAATTTCACTTGCCTCTTTATCAGACACTTTTTTGGATAAACGATAGATTCTTCCCATGACCAATTCTCCTCTCTTTGAAGTGAACAGTAATTAGTTGCTTCTAACCTAGCATGAGTATAGCACTTTTCTGGAAAATATATACATGGAAATATGAGAATGTTTCTCAATAAAAACAGTTGCCTTACATAAAGAGTTATGCTAATATAACTGTGGTTAGAATAATCTAACTCAAATGAATAAATCATGTGGACTCCTTGCATATACAGTTGAAACTACACACTTCAAGCTGGAAGAAGGACGCTTCACCTTCTAAAGGAGTCCAAATTAACATTGTACAGTTGGCATTTCAACTGTGAGAAAGGCATGGTGAATAGAAATGGACTATTTGCAGATTGAGAAAGTAATCGGTAGAGAGATATTGGATTCGAGAGGAAATCCTACTGTAGAGGCAGAAGTAACACTGGTAGATGGAACAGTTGGAAGAGGTACAGCACCTTCTGGCGCATCTACAGGTGAGTTTGAAGCCCTGGAGCTTCGTGACGGAGATAAGTCAAGATATCTTGGCAAGGGTGTGACCAAAGCAGTAGAGAATATTAATACAGTTATATCAGATGCTATTACAGGAATGGATGCATCTGATATTTATGCCATTGATGCAGCAATGATCAAGGCTGATGGAACAAAGGATAAGTCCAGACTTGGTGCAAATGCGATTCTTGCAGTATCTATTGCAACAGCAAGAGCAGCATCTATATCTCTGGATATTCCTCTGTATCGTTTCCTTGGAGGAATTTCAGGCAACAGACTTCCTGTCCCAATGATGAATATTGTAAATGGCGGCTGCCATGCACTTTCATCAGGACTGGATGTACAGGAGTTCATGATTATGCCTGTAGGAGCTCCTTCTTTCAAGGAAGCTTTAAGATGGTGCGCAGAAGTATTCCATGCACTTGCTGCAATTTTAAAGTCCAGAGGACTTGCTACTTCAGTGGGTGATGAGGGTGGCTTTGCACCGGCTCTTAAATCTGACGAAGAAGCGATTGAAACAATCCTTGAGGCAGTTAAGAAGGCTGGCTATGAACCTGGACGTGATTTCAGAATCGCTATGGATGCTGCATCTTCTGAATGGAAGAGTGAAAAAGGCAAAGGCTATTATAAATTACCAAAGGCTGGCACAGAATATACTTCTGAAGAGCTGATTGAGCACTGGGCAAAGCTTTGCGGGAAATATCCTATTATTTCCATTGAAGACGGTCTGGATGAAGAAGACTGGGAAGGCTGGCAGAAGCTGACCAAGAGACTGGGAGACAAGGTTCAGCTGGTTGGTGATGACCTTTTTGTAACTAATACAGAGAGACTTTCCAAGGGAATTGAATTAGGAGCAGGTAATGCAATTCTGATCAAGCTTAATCAGATCGGTTCTGTATCTGAGACACTGGAAGCAATCAAAATGGCACACAAAGCAGGCTATACAGCGATCTCATCTCATCGTTCCGGTGAAACAGCAGATACAACTATTGCAGACCTGGCTGTAGCATTGAATACCTGCCAGATCAAGACTGGTGCACCTAGCCGTTCTGAACGTGTGGCTAAGTACAATCAGCTGCTCAGAATTGAAGAACAGCTTGGCGACAGCGCTGTATATCCGGGAATCAAGGCATTTAACGTAAAATAGTAACCAACCGGAAATGAAAGGAGAAAATGAAATGGATAAGATATATGTAGTATATTGGTCACAATCAGGTAATACACAGGCTATGGCAGAGGCAATTGGAAGAGGTATTACAGCAGCAGGTAAGGAAGCTGTTGTGCAGTTCGTATCAGAGGCATCCATTGATGACCTCAAGAACGCTTCTGTCTATGCACTGGGCTGCCCTGCAATGGGTGCAGAAGTACTGGAAGAGTGCGAGATGGAGCCATTTGTAAGCAATCTGGAAGGCTTCGTATCCGGTAAGAATATTGCTTTATTCGGTTCCTACGGATGGGGCGATGGACAGTGGATGCGTGACTGGGTAGAGCGTATGGAAGCTGCCGGAGCCAGGATTGTTGGCGGAGAAGGACTGATGAGCCATGAGACTCCGGATGACAGTGTCCTTGCAGAGTGCGAGAATCTGGGTAAACAGCTGGCTGGAATGTAAACAAGGTGGATTATGCTGGAAAAGGGACTGATTACATATTGTGCGCCAACACTGGCAGGATTGAAGAGTGCGAATCTGTTTAATTACAGAATCCAGACTTCCAGAAAGGAAATCCTGCGGGAAGTTTATGAGGTAAACCGCAAGCTGAATGCCAGAGGAGTCAGAATAGAACCGTTGTTATGGAAAGATACGTTCGTTCTTATTTATGTGTACAGACCTCGTCTTTTGACAAGGGATCTGCACAAAGAAGGTGTGGCACAGCTTCTTATGGAATATGGATATGAAGAATGCAACGTAGATTCCTGTCTGGTGCGGCTTCAGGACAGGCTGTCGCAGGAAGAGGGCTTCCCCCATGAAATAGGAGTATTCCTGGGCTATCCGCTGCAGGATGTAATCGGATTTATCAACCATAAAGGGCAGGACTGTAAATGCTGTGGCATATGGAAGGTCTATTGTGACGAGGATGAAGCAAGAAAGCAATTCTGTAGAATGGAGAGATGTACACAGGTCTATCAGCAGGTCTTTGCAAAAGGCAGAACGATTGAACAGATGACAGTAAATGTATCTTAATGAATAAGGAACAGCATCTTATGAGGGCATGTATTTTGATATGCACATAGGATGCTGTTTTTTGTTGAAGTGACTATAAGAATATGTTAAACTTATTACAGAAAAAAACTAATAATCGAATAATCAGCAGATTTTCCTGCTGAAGATGGGTAAATGATATGGAAGAGATTGGGAGAGAAAAATTATTGGACTTTACCCAGGCGGATATTCTGAAAGCAACAGAAGTTGGCACATGGCTCATTAGATTAGATCCTGAAAGCGGCAGGAATGAGATGTATGCTGATTCGACAATGTTACATATTCTGGATGCTCCGGCTGACCTGAGCCCACAGGAGTGTTATGAACACTGGTACAGCCGTATCGGCCAGGAATATTATGATTATGTGAATCAGTCTGTAGAGAATATGGTGCGAACCGGACGGATTGTACAGCTGCAGTATACATGGCATCATCCGGCAATGGGAGAAGTAAGAGTCAGATGTACGGGAGTACGCAGGGTGAACGGCAATGACGGTATGATCTGCATTGTTGGGTACCATAGGCTTGTGGATAATATGGATGAGACCAGTTTTCTACAGGAGGAGCTTTCCTGCATGGAGATGGAGAATCAGCGTATCCGTGATTTTTATCATGCCAGTCTGTCGGAAGCATTTGCGTATGCAGAACTGGATCTGGAGAAGGGACAGCTCCAGGCAGCAGGTGGTCTCTGGGCAGAGTGCCCATCAAGGTTTAAAGGGAAGGCGAGAGCGTTCTTACAGTATCTGGTAGAATGCCAACACCAGTATTCGCCGGCACCTAATGCCAGACATATGTTTATAACCTGTGAGAATGTTGATGAAATGTATCAGAAGATGCTGCACACAGAACGGGGAGTTATCAGGTATGTATACAAAAGGCTTGTCATCCGGGACTGGCGCTGGGTACAGCTTATCATATATACATTTAAAGAAAAATATACCCACAATATGTATGCCCTTTTGTATCTGAAAGATATAGATGCAGAGAAGAAGCAGCAGGAGGCTGCACAGATGGATCCTTTAACGGGGGTTTATAACCGGAAAGCCTTTGAAGATAAGGTAATGCAGCATATGTCAGACCACAGGATAGGATGTCAGGGTGCAGTTGTCCTGCTGGATGTGGATAATTTCAAATCAGTCAATGACCAGTACGGGCATCTGGCAGGGGATGATGTACTGAAACATATGGCACGATGCATGAAGAATGTATTTTCTGATATCGGGACAGTGGGACGATTTGGCGGGGATGAATTTTTCATATTGATTGAAGCTGATTATGATAGACCACAGATTAATCAGTATATGGACCGTTTTATTGATAATTTTACCCACTGGGCGACCATCCCGATAAGCTGTAGTGCGGGAATCGCCTTTATCAGAGATGGGGCGCCTTCCTACCAGAAAATATTAAGCCTTGCAGATGAGGCACTCTACAGAAGTAAACAGAATGGTAAGAACCAGTACAATTATGCAGAAGAGAAATCATAAAAAGAAATCATAAAATAAGAATAAGCCATTTTGTCATATAAGTGACAGGAGGGCTTATTCTATGCAGGAAGATTAACGTTTACAGATGCGGTCAATGTCTGCAAGCAGTGCGTTGACGTGTTCTTCTTTGGTAGCCCAGCTGGTACATACACGGACTGCACTATGCTGTGCATCTGTCTTGCACCAGAAGCTGAAGGCGTATTTTTCACTGAAAGCAGCCAGTTCTTCATCAGTCAGAATCGGATACTGCTGGTTCGTTATAGAATCATACAGAAGGGATACGTGATGGCTTTCAAAGGCATGACGGATATCCATAGCCAGTTTATCCGCATGAAGTGCGATCTTCTCATAGAGATCATCTGTGAAAAGTACTTCATATTGAATACCAAGCAGTCTGCCTTTTGCCAGCATGGCGCCATGCTGTTTGATGAAATAGCGGAAGTCTTTTTTCAAAGCTGGATTTGTGATAACGACTGCCTCACCGAACATGGCGCCTACCTTTGTGCCACCGATGTAAAAGACATCAGCAAGTGTGGCAAGGTCGGGAAGCATAACGTCATTTCCCTCAGCCATCAGACCATATCCGCAGCGCGCACCGTCAACGAACAGGTATAACCCTGCCCTGCGGCATACGTCGCTGATTTCCTGAAGCTCTTTTCTGGAATATAAGGTACCATTCTCTGTAGGCTGGGAGATGTATACCATACCCGGCTGTACCATATGCTCGAAACTGCCATCGTGAATGTGTGTCTCCCATGCTTCGCTGATCTGGGCAGCTGTAATCTTACCGTCTTCGGAGGGGAGAGGAAGCACCTTGTGTCCGTAGCTTTCGATAGCGCCTGTTTCGTGAACATTAATATGTCCGGTTACTGCGGAGAGAACACCCTGATAAGGTCTTAATCCTGCGGCAATGATAGTGGCATTGGTCTGTGTACCGCCTACCAGAAAATGTACATCCACATCTTCTCTATGGCATGCCTTTTTAATCAGTTCTCTTGCGTGTTCACAGTGTGTATCTACACCATAACCGGGAGTCTGTTCTTCGTTGGTCTTAATCAGTGCATCCAGAATTGCGGGATGCATGCCTTCTGCATAATCACATTCAAATCGTATCATCGTATTTTTCCTTCTTCTTGTAGTCTTTTTATACGTTCTCTTTTATAATGCCTTTCAGCACTTCTGCGGATTTCTTTAATTCGCGCAGTTCGGATTCGCTCAGCTCGATAGGAACCACAGTTTCGATACCATTGGCATCTACAACTGCGGGAATACTCAGTACTACATCGTCTAGTCCATACTGACCGGTCATTAGGCTGGATACCGGGAGAATAGACTGTTCATTACGAACGATTGCAGCACAGATTCTTACGACTGCCATAGCGATACCGTAGTAGGTAGCATGTTTTCTTGCAATAATTTCGTAGGCACTGTTCTTGACACTCTCAAATATCTTCTTCATGGATTCCTCATGATTGAAATGTCCACGTAATTCGCAGAAGTCATTGATGGGCAGTCCACCGACTCTTGCATTACTCCAGGCAGCAAGTTCGCTGTCTCCATGTTCGCCGATGATAAAAGCATGGACACTTCGGCTGTCTACACCCAGGTGCTCGCCCAGTTCATATTTGAAACGCCCGGTATCCAGAACAGTACCGGAACCGATTACACGATTGGCAGGATAACCTGATTCTTTCAGGGCGATATAAGTCAGAATATCTACAGGATTGGACACGATAAGCAGGATGCCGCCAAAATCACGTTTCTTAATTTCACCAATGATGGATTTCATGATTCCTGCGTTCTTCCTGATCAGATCCAGTCTGGTTTCATCCGGCTTCTGATTGGCACCGGCGGTAATGACGATGATGGCTGCATCAGAGATATCATCATAACTTCCGGCATATATTTTCATGGGACTGGCAAAAGACATACCATGGCTGATATCCATAGCCTCGCCTTCAGCACGGTTCTGATCTGCATCAATAAGAACCATTTCCGAGAATAATCCGCTTTGCATCAATGCAAAAGCAGAGGAAGAGCCTACAAAGCCGCAACCGATCATTACTACTTTTCTACTGTTTATTATCATAACTCAAACTCCTTTCTTATGGAACCTGTTTATTGGATAATTGCAAATATCTTGTTTACATGTTCAGTATATGATAAATAAAAAGAATAGTCTAGTTATTTTTTTAACAATCTTGTTCTTTTTTTTGCACATGAAAAAGACTTGACTTATGCAATTAGATTGTGTACAATACAAAAGAAAACATTGCGCACAATCTAATTTGAGACGACTTAATCAAAGCCGCCCAAAATTAGAATAAAGAACGATGAAGTGCACACACTATAATGAAAGGTATGGTGACTAATATGGTACACAAAATTGAACAGAATAATATGCAGGATGCCCTGAAGGCTAAGGTAGCAGTAGTGGATTTCTCCGCAACCTGGTGCGGACCCTGCAAGATGCTGGCTCCGATCATGGAAGAGCTTTCTGAGGAAATGGCAGGACAGGTAGAATTCTATAATGCAGATACAGATGAGAATATGGATCTTGCACTTGCGAATAAAGTAACAAGTATCCCTGCACTTTTCCTGTTACGTGATGGACAGATCGTAGACAGAATGATTGGATTCCAGTCCAAGCAGGCGCTTAAAAACTGGATCGGAGGCACACAGTAATGGAATCAGAGTATGATGCCCTGAAACTGAGCAATCAGCTGTGTTTTCCCTTATATGCATGTGCCAAGGAGATAGTCAGGCGCTATAAGCCTTATCTGGATGAGATAGATCTGACTTATACACAATATATAGCCATGATGGTGCTGTGGGAACATAAGCATATTAATGTAAAAGACATGGGAAATTACCTGTATCTGGATTCAGGTACTCTGACGCCGGTTTTAAAGAAGCTGGAGCAGAAGGGGTATCTGACCAGACAACGGGATAAGGATGATGAAAGGGTTCTGAATGTAACCATTACGCAACAGGGTGAAGCATTAAAAGAACAGGCGGTACAGATACCGCGTAAAATGCAGGGCTGTGTTGCTATGGACCCGGAAGATGCGAAAACTTTATACAGGATATTGCACAAAATATTAGAAGCTGCTGTTTAACAAAAACGGCAGCTTCTTTTTATGTAAACTTATCCACAATAAAAAGGCACGATCATGAAAAAATAGTGAAAACTGCTTGTTATTTCATATAAATTCATGTAGAATGGTATAAAAGTGGTGGAAAGTGGATGGAAGTGGAATAAAGTGGGAGACAGATATCCACATTTTACTGCAAAACAGAAGAAAAGAAGATTCTGTTTGTGTTGAAGGCGGTGATTGCTATGTTCATGGGCGAATACAATCATACGATAGATACGAAAGGCAGGCTTATCATTCCTTCCAAATTCAGAGAAGCACTTGGAGATGGATTTGTGGTAACGAAGGGATTGGACGGCTGCCTGTTTGTGTATGATAATGCCGAGTGGACAGCTTTTGAGGAGAAGCTCAAAGCATTGCCTATGACGAACAAGGAATCCCGTAAATTTGTACGTTTCTTTCTGGCAGGAGCAGCAGAAGTGGAAGTGGACAAGCAGGGACGAATCCTGATACCCGCTGTACTCAGAGAATTTGCCGGATTGGATAAGGATGTAGTGCTGGTGGGCGTAGCCAGCAGAATTGAAATCTGGAGCAAAGAGAAGTGGGAAGATGCTTCTGAATATGATGATATGGAAGATATTGCAGAGCATATGTCAGAACTGGGACTTACATTATAAAAGGGGGAGCGTACACAATGGAATTCAAACATAAGTCAGTTCTACTGGATGAAACAATAGAAGCACTGAATATAAAACCGGATGGAATATATCTGGATGGTACATTAGGTGGGGGCGGACATTCTTATGAGATATGCCGCAGACTGGGTGATGGAGGCAGACTCATCGGTATCGATCAGGATGAGGCAGCGATAGAGGCAGCGGGTAAGAGACTTGCGGAGTTTGGAGATAAGGTTACGATTATCCGTAATAATTACCGCAATGCCAGAGAGGCACTGGCACAGATAGGAGTAGACAAGGTAGACGGTATTGTTCTTGACCTTGGTGTATCTTCTTATCAGCTGGATACAGTAGAGAGAGGCTTCACCTATAAATATGATACACCGCTGGACATGCGTATGGATCAGCGTCAGAAGCTGACTGCAAGAGACATCGTAAATACCTATTCAGAGCAGGAGCTGTATCATATTATCAGGGATTATGGAGAAGATCAGTTTGCCAAAAATATAGCCAAGCATATTGTACAGGCGAGAGCGGACAAGCCTATTGAGACTACCTATGAACTCAATGACATCATTAAGGCAGCGATTCCAGCCAAGATGAGAGCAACAGGCGGACATCCGTCCAAACGTACTTTTCAGGCGATTCGTATTGAATGTAATCATGAGCTTGATGTATTGAAAGATTCTCTCGATGACATGATAGACATGTTAAATCACCAGGGAAGACTGTGCATCATCACATTTCATTCACTGGAAGACAGAATTGTTAAGAATGTATACAGACAGAAAGAGAATCCATGTACCTGTCCACCGGAATTCCCGGTGTGTGTATGTGGTAAGACACCTTATGGTAAAGCAACACCCAGAAAACCGATTCTTCCAAGTGCAGAAGAGATGGAAGAGAATTCTAGGTCAAAGAGTGCCAAGCTCAGGGTATTTGAACGCATTTAAGCCAATATATAGAAAGGCATGGTAATTGATAATATGAGGAGTGCAGGTTCGTCACATGCATCACGTACGAACAGACAAAGATATCAGCGCACAACAAGACAAGTTTATATAGATGGAAATACAGCAAGGAAGCTTCAGCCGCTTCCACAGCAAAGAACAAGAACAACACATCAGGGAACACGGCATAACCAAAAAAGGAGAATGAAAGTTTCTCCTATGAATCTGGGCTATATTTCATTTATGATAGCTTCTGTTCTGGTAGTCTGTGTCGTACTGATGGGCTATATTAATTTACAATCAGACATTACAAACAGAGTTACACATATTTCCAAGATGGAAAGTGAGCTCAATAATCTGAAGCTTGCAAATGATGAGACATATACGAAGATCATGAGCAATGTGGATTTGGATGAGATAAAGAGAATCGCAATTGGTGAGTTAGGCATGAAATATGCCAAAGAGGGACAGGTTATCACTTATTCAGGAGAAGGCAGCGATTACGTTAGACAATACGGCGATATTCCAGAGTAAAGACAGGTGGTAGCATGGCGAATAAGAATAGAAGACGCTATAAAAAGGGGAAGACATTTAAGAAAATACTTAGAGAAAAGCTGGGAGTCATGATTATTATCATACTGCTGGCTTTTGGTGGTTTATGCGTAAGACTGGTATATATTACCAGAGATAATCAGGAGAGTTATCAGAAGAAGATCCTTACCCAGCAGAGGTATGATTCAACGACATTGCCTTTTAAACGGGGAACCATTACAGACAGGAATGGAACAATCCTTGCAGTCAGCGAAAAGGTATATAATGTAGTGCTTGACTGTAAAGTCATGCTGGATGATGAGAGGAGCAAAGAACCAACGCTGAGCGCTTTGGCAGAATGTTTTGGACTGAGTCGTTCAGATCTGGATGCCTATGTGGAGAACAATCCCAATTCCCAGTATTATGTATTGAAGAAAAGACTGACTTATGATGAGATCAGTCCTTTCCTGGATAAAGAGAAGGAAGTGGCAGCAGAGGCAGCTGAATTTAATAAGACAGCAGACAGTGATAACCAGAAGGGTGTCATCAATGGTGTATGGTTTGAAGAAGAGTACACAAGAAGATATCCCAACAACTCACTGGCGTGTGATGTGATCGGATTTACCGGAACAGATAATAATGGTACTTACGGTCTGGAAGAATATTATAATGATGAATTGAATGGTACGAATGGACGTGAGTATGGTTATCTGAATGATGATGCTACGCTGGAGAGAACCACGATAGCAGCAGTAGACGGTCATTCCCTGGTATCTACGGTTGATGCCAATATTCAGGCGATTGCAGAAAAATACATCCTGCAGTTCAATGAAGAATACAGGGATGCAGCCAGAGAAGGAGCAGGCTCCTACAATACAGGCTGTATTATCATGAATCCCAACAATGGTGAGATTCTTGCCATGGCAAGTTATCCTAACTTTGACCTGAACAATCCCAAGGATCTGTCAGCGTACTATACGGAAGAACAGATTAAGGAGATGCAGGACAACAACACATATTATGATACTTTGAATCAGTTATGGCGTAATTTCTGCATTTCAGATACCTATGAGCCTGGTTCTACGGCGAAGACAATTACGATTGCAACAGGTCTGGAGACTGGTAAAATCACAGGTAATGAGACGTATCAGTGTTCAGGCGGTCTACAGGTCGCAGACCATTATATCAGATGTAATGTGCGTAGTGGACATGGTACTTTGGATGTCAGTGGTGCACTGGAGCAGTCATGTAACGTAGCACTTATGGAGATGGGCGAAGCCATTGGCGTGAAGACCATGATCAAATACGAGAACATCTTCAATCTGGGATTGAAGACGAATATCGACCTTGCCGGTGAAGCAAGAACAGCATCCCTTGTATACAATGAGAGTACCATGGGGGAATCAGAGCTTGCAACGTCATCATTCGGACAGGGCTTTAATGTAACAATGATTGAAATGGCAGCAGCTTTTTCATCTATTGTAAATGGCGGATATTACTATGAGCCTCATGTGGTAAGCAAGATTACCAATTCTACAGGAGATACAGTGAGAAATATTGAGCCACGGGTACTCAAACAGACTATTTCGGAGACAACTTCAGCGCAGATGCGCCAGTATCTGTATGCGGCGGTTGCAGAAGGAACCGGTAAATCTGCCAGACCGGCAGGATATGCTATCGGCGGCAAGACCGGTACTGCAGAGAAAGTACCCCGTGACCATAAACATTATGTGGTATCCTTTATCGGATGTGCACCGGCGGATGATCCACAGATTGTAATATATGTAGTAGTAGATGAACCGAACGCGGAAGGTCAGGGTCAGGCACATGCTACATTTGCCACAGGAATTGTCAAGAATATTCTGTCAGAGGTTCTTCCTTATATGCATATAGGCATGACAGAAGAAATGACAATTGCAGAGCAGGCAGAAGTGGATGCCATGCTGACTAATTCGATTCAGACTCCATCCACTACAACAGGTGATGGCACTACATCGGGAGATGATACCGCAGCAGGTGATGATACCGCAACGGGTGATGATGCCACAACAGAAGGCAATGCTGCAGCAGGAGACGATACTGCGCAGAGCCAGGACGGACAGGACAATGCGGGTTCTTCTACTTATGTGGTAGATCCCAATACAGGGGAATTGATTGATCCTGATACCGGACAACCGGCAGAGATGGATTATGGCATAGAAGGGGATGATACCTCACAGGATACACAGGATTCTGACACGACTGTCACAAATCAGTAACCATACTTTAGCGTACATAACCCCATAGGAGAGATAATAAAATTATAATAATCACTTTTATGGGGTTTTTACATGGCTAGAAATAAAACCATACAGAAGAAAAAGACATTTATATTATGTATCCTGACGATTCTGGCGTTATGCCTGTTAATGGTGAGACTTGGATTCCTTATGTTGTTCTGTTCTGCACATTATACGAAGCTGGCAGATATGCTCCATGAGAGGGAAAGGGATATCAAGGCTGCCAGAGGCAGAATCATAGACAGCACCGGAAGTATTCTTGCAGATAACAGAACGGTATGTACCATATCTGTGATACACAGTCAGATAGAGGATGCAGAAACGGTCATTGAAGTATTGAGCCGGGAATTAGGACTTTCGCAGGAATATGTCAGGAAGCGGGTAGAGAAATATTCAGCCAGAGAGAAGATAAAGAGCAATGTCGATAAGGAGATTGGGGATAAGATCAGGAATCTTGACATGGCAGGTGTTAAGGTGGATGAAGATTACAAAAGATACTACCCTTACGGAGAACTGGCATCCAAGGTACTGGGTTTTACAGGAGCAGATAATCAGGGCATAGTCGGGCTTGAAGTAAAATATGAGAAATATCTGACAGGACAAAATGGGCAGATTCTGACACTTACCGATGCAAAAGGCATTGAACTGGATGGCATGGGAGAGAAACGTAAGGAACCTATAGCAGGCAGTGACCTCTATGTGAGCCTGGATGTCAATATCCAGAAATATGCCACACAGCTTGCCAGACAGGCATATGAGACGAAACAGGCGCAAGGGGTGTCGATCATTGTCATGAATGTACGCAATGGAGAGATTCTGGCAATGACAGATGTACCGGAGTTCGATTTGAACGAACCCTATACATTGATTCCTGAAATGACCGCACAGACAGGAGATGAGCCATTATCTTCGGAACAGAAGCAGGAGCTTCTGAATGCAATGTGGAGAAATGGATGCATCAATGATACCTATGAACCTGGCTCTACCTTTAAGATTATTACAGCGGCAGCAGGATTAGAAGCCGGAGTGGTAACTTTGGAAGACAGGTTCAGCTGTTCAGGAGCGATTATCGTAGATGACAGAAGAATCCGCTGCCACAAGGCGGGAGGTCATGGAGCGGAGTCCTTTACAGATGCGGTGAAGAACTCCTGCAATCCGGCGTTCATTACAGTAGGATTGCGGCTGGGACCGCAGCGCTATTATGATTATTTTACGAAATTCTGCATGAAGCAAAAGACAGGAATAGATCTGCCGGGGGAAGCGGCTACTATTATGCATCAACTGGATAAAATAGGAGAGGTTGAGCTTGCTACGATATCTTTTGGACAGTCGTTTCAGATCACACCGGTGCGGCTTATGGCTACAGTAGCGGGCATTATCAATGGTGGAGACGTAGTAACACCGCATTTTGGTGTGAAAGCTGTGAACGACGCCAATGGCACGATAGAAGAATTCCAGTATCCGGTCACTTCAGGGATTGTATCACAGGATACCACCAAGAAGATGAGGTATGTATTGGAACAGGTGGTAGAGAGTGGAGGAGGAAAGAATGGATATGTGGAAGGTTATCGTGTGGGTGGTAAGACTGCTACCAGCCAGACGCTGCCCAGAGGCACAGGAAGGTATATAGCGTCTTTTCTTGGATTTGCACCGGCAGATGATCCACAGGTCATGGCAATTGCAATTATCAATACACCACAGGGTACTTACTATGGAGGACAGATTGCAGCACCTGTGATACGTCAACTTTTTGAAAATATTCTTCCGTATTTAGAGGAAAAGGGTTATACTGAATCCTGTAATGACAGACAATGAAATGAGGAGGCACATTATGATAGATTTAACAGGTAAAAGCGTCCTGGTAGTAGGCGCAGGCATCAGTGGAATTGGTTCGGCAACACTTCTGGAGGAGAAGGGTGCACTTCCAATCCTGTATGATGGCAATGAGAAATTAACAGAAGAAACTGTACGCGAGAAATTATCGGAGGGAAGTCACGCAGAGATTGTACTTGGGGCTTTTCCAAAGGAGCTTGCACAGCGTATTTCACTGGCTGTATTAAGTCCCGGAGTACCCACAGATCTGGATTATGTTCTGTATCTGAAAGAGCAGAAGATTCCTGTATGGGGCGAGATAGAGCTGGCATACAATTATGGAAAAGGCAGAGTTATTGCCATTACCGGAACCAATGGTAAGACAACAACTACTTCTCTGGTAGGACAGATTATGCAGGAATACCATGAGAATGTCTATATAGTAGGTAATATTGGTAATCCCTATACACAGGCAGCACCATTGATGGATGAGGATACCGTATCTGTAGCAGAGATATCAAGCTTCCAGCTGGAGACGATTGAATATTTCCATCCACAGGTATCTGCAATCCTGAATATTACCCCGGATCATCTGAACAGACATCATACCATGGAGAATTATATTGCAGCCAAAGAAGCAATTACAATGAACCAGACGAAGGATGATTACTGTATTCTGAATTATGAGAATGCATATACCAGCGAATTTGGCGAGAAGAGATGTCCGGCGACTGTTGTATTTTTCTCATCGGCAAGAAGACTGGATAATGGACTTTTCTATGAAGGAGAGGACATCTATCTTGCAAGAAACGGTGAAGCACAGAGACTATTAAATGTGAAGACGGATATGAATCTTGTCGGTGTCTGCAATATTGAGAATGTTATGGCGGCAATTGGAATTGCAACCAGTGCAGGCGTACCAATGGAGAATATTTTAAGTACTATTAAACGATTCAAGGCTGTAGAACACAGAATTGAATATGTAGCAACCAAGAACGGTGTTGTATATTACAATGATTCCAAGGGTACGAATCCTGATGCAGCAATCCAGGGTATCAAGGCAATGGATCGTCCTACCGTACTGATCGGTGGAGGCTATGATAAAGGCAGCGAGTATGATGAGTGGATCGAGAGCTTTGATGGTAAAGTAAAGAAGCTCGTACTGCTTGGACAGACCAGAGAGAAAATTGCAGAATGTGCAAGAAAACACAATTTCCAGGATATCTGTTTTGCAGATACATTTGAGGAAGCAATGGATATCTGTGTAAAAGAGGCAAAACCGGGGGATGCGGTATTATTATCTCCTGCATGTGCAAGCTGGGGAATGTTCCCTAACTACGAAGTGCGTGGCAAAATGTTCAAGGAATATGTAAATAAACTTGGGGAGTGATAGGGTGGCTCAATCAAAGAAAAAGAAGAGAAAAGAAGGGCACAGCCTGGACTATGTACTGCTGACCGTAGTATTGTTCCTTGTAGGTTTTGGATTGCTGATGATCTATTCAACCAGTTCCTATGAGGCAAGTGTGGATTATGGAGATGCGGCTTATTATCTGAAGAAGCAGCTCTTTTCCACGATTCTGGGATTTATTGTGCTGGCTTTTATCTCCAGAGTTCCATATCAGGTCTGGAAGAGATTTGATATGGTCGCCCTGGTTGGTTCCATTGTTTTGATCCTTCTGGTATTGACGCCTCTTGGTGTAACCAGAAACGGTGCTACGAGATGGCTGGATTTAAAGATTGGTCTGACCTTGCAGCCTGCGGAGGTTGCCAAATTGGGTATCATTATCTACCTGGCGAGTATTATCACGAAGCTGGGCAGGAGTCTGAGAACCTTTAAGGGATTTATGATTTTCATTATCCCGCCTACTTTTGTTGCCGGTCTGATCTATGTGATCACGGATAACCTGAGTTCAGCGATTATCATTATGGGAATTGCGGTTGCCATGCTGTTTGTAGCGATACCTGATTATAAGTACTTTATTATCGCAGCTGTAGCTGTTCTTGCATTGGCAGGAGCAGTTGTGGTCTTCGCATCAGGTAATGATGTAACTGCGTTCCGACTGGTGCGTATCAAGGCATGGCTTGACCCTGAATCCTACAGTACAGACAGAGCATTCCAGACCCTGCAGGCATTGTATGCCATTGGCTCCGGCGGTATCTGGGGGAAGGGGCTTGGACAGAGTATGCAGAAGAGAGGCTTCCTGCCAGAATCCCAGAATGATATGATTTTCTCTATTATTTGTGAAGAACTGGGGCTTTTTGGAGCGTTGGCAGTAATTCTGCTGTTCGTGGTACTGATCTGGGGTTGTATGGTCATTGCCAATAATACCATGGATCAGTTCGGTTCTCTGTTGGCGGTAGGCGTTATGGCACATTATGCAATTCAGGTTATTCTGAATATCGCCGTTGTAACCAATACAATACCAAACACCGGTATTACATTGCCATTTATCAGTTATGGTGGTTCGTCCACACTGTTTCTTCTGGCAGAGATTGCGATTGTACTGAATGTCAGTAAAAGTGCCAAGGCATAAGTTGTATCATTGGACAGTTGTATTACATATAATAAAATAAGTTATGTAGCTGTATGGTGGGACTATGGTGGTATCTTCTAATATTCCAATTCAGATAAAAGGTGGGAATCCACTACAGGGAAGGGTGAGGATACAGGGCAGTAAGAATGCATCCCTTCCTGTTCTGGCAGCCACGTTGTTGATTGCAGGACAATGCACACTGGATAATTGTCCACAGATCATGGATGTAGTGTGCATGCAGAAGCTGTTGGAACATGCAGGATGCCAGGTAAAAAGGACAGACCACCGTATGACAGTGAATGCAGAGCATGTAAGAGAACACCGGCTGCCGGGAGAATATGTAGGCAGAATGCGTTCATCAGTGATTCTTATGGGCGCACTGCTTGGAAGAGTCGGTCAGGTAGGAATTGATTACCCCGGAGGCTGTGTTATTGGTGAACGTCCTATAGATCTTCATCTGATGGCACTGGAGAAGCTGGGGGCACAGATTACGACAGAGGGTAATTATATTTATGCCAGAACCAGTGGATTGCGGGGAGCCAGAATTACATTTCCCATATACAGTGTAGGCGCTACACAGAATGCACTGCTTGCCGCAGTAACCGCGCGTGGCACTACCATATTGGAGCATGCATCCAGAGAGCCTGAGATTACGGCACTGTGCGAATTTCTCAATGCAGCAGGTGCTCAGATAGAAGGGATTGGCACGGATACACTCATCATTGATGGGGTGGATGCCTTACACGAAGTGGAATACCGCATGATTTCAGACAGAATTGTGGCGGGGACATATCTTTTTGCCACGATGGCTGCCGGAGGACGGATCATACTGGAAGATGCACCTGTATCCCATATGGAATCCGTGCTGCAGGTGCTGGAGCAGATGGGGGCCTCAATCATTACATGCACAGACCGGCATACGATGCTGTTACAGGCACCGGAAGAGGCGAAGAATCTACCTCTGGTTGAGACAGCGGTATATCCCGGATTCCCTACTGATCTGCAGTCGCCTCTGATGGCAGCCGCCTGTGTAGCAAGAGGCAGACTGATACTGCGTGAACGTATCTTCTCTGGGAGATTTAAAATCATCGAAGAATTGTGCCGGATGGGGGCAAGAATCATTCAGACACAGGACTGCGCGGTGATTGAAGGCGGACGTCTGCTGGAAGGACGCAATGTCATAGCCAGGGAGCTGCGTGGAGGTGCGGCGCTTTTGATTGCAGGATTGGCAGCAGATGGAATTACCACTGTAAGTGATACCATATACATACGGCGGGGATATGAGAATATTACAGGAGATTTGAGGAATCTTGGGGCTGTGATCGGCGAAGTAACCACAATAAGCAGATAACGGGTGGAAGCGTTTTTGCACATGGGGTTCTGAATAGTTATAAATAAGAATGATAAGGAAAGGAAGGGCGATGACCATGAAACAGACAGCGGATATGGAATATATACCACATCTGCAATTAAAGATACGTCTGATCACCGGGCTTGGTATTGTAACATTACTGCTTTCTATCGTCCTTTTCCTGTCCTATCACTATGCAGTGCGTCAGGTGATTGTGGAGGGTAATAAGCATTACTCGGCACAGGAGATACAGGCAATGGTACTCAAGGGGCATTTTGGGGACAACTCCCTTTACCTGTCCCTGAAATACAAGAATAAGGAGATCAAGGGAATCCCTTTCATTGATACCATGGATGTCATTATTGTATCTAATGATACGATAAAGATCAGCGTATATGAGAAAGCGCTGGCGGGATATGTGGAGTATCTGGGAAGATATATGTATTTTGATAATGACGGTATGGTGGTAGAGGCTGCCAAAGTACCCACACAGGGCATTCCACAGGTTACAGGTCTTACATTTGACCATATTGTCCTGTACGAGAAGCTGCCTATAGAGAATGATCAGATTTTCCAAAATATACTGACGATTACCAAGCTCCTGAATAAGTATGATGTTATCTGTGACAAGATACAGTTCGATGCTTCCTACAATGTGACACTGGGGTATGATAAGGTAAAAGTCAATATAGGTAAACTGGAGAACCTTGATGAGAAACTGATGCAGCTTCCTTATATATTACCATCACTGAAGGGTGAGAGTGGTACTCTGGATCTGCAGAATTACACCCAGGAGAGCAGAAGTGTTTCCTTTGAAAGAGATTAAAGGCATAAAATTAACATAATTAATTGAAAGAATAGAAAAAAATGTTGATTATTTGCCCAAAAAATTATATGATAAATTAGATATGTATTATGTGACTGAAAGAGCATAAATAGTTGCATGGAGTAAGAATTGTGAAGGAGGAAGAATTGTGAAGGAAGAAGGTTTGAATCTCACGATTCATGATAAAGATGAAGCAGGTCCTGTAGCAAGAATTATTGTTATAGGTGTTGGTGGCGGCGGAAATAACGCAGTCAACCGAATGATAGATGAAAATATTACTGGTGTTGAATTTATTGGAGTAAATACAGATAAACAGGCATTACAGCGTTGTAAGGCTCCTAAGCTGTTACAGATCGGCGAGAAGCTGACCAAGGGACTTGGAGCAGGCGGTGTACCTGAGAAGGGCGAGAAGGCTGCTGAAGAGAGTTCAGAAGAGATTCAGGAAGCAATCAAGGGTGCAGACATGGTATTCGTTACCTGTGGTATGGGTGGCGGAACCGGTACAGGAGCAGCTCCTGTAGTAGCGTCCATTGCTAAGTCCATGGATATTCTGACGATTGGTGTTGTAACCAAGCCTTTCCGTTTCGAAGCCAAGAAGCGTATGACCAACGCACTCAGTGGTATCGAGAAGCTGAAAGAGCATGTAGATACACTGATCGTCATTCCAAACGAGAAGCTCCTTGAGATCGTGGACAGAAGGACAGGCATGGAAGAGGGCTTGAAGAAGGCAGATGAAGTATTACAGCAGGCTGTACAGGGTATCACAGACCTGATCAATGTACCTTCCCTTATCAACCTGGACTTCGCAGATGTGCAGACAGTCATGAAGGACAAGGGTATTGCACATATTGGTATTGGACATGGCAAGGGCGAGAACAAGGCTGCTGATGCAATTAAGATGGCAGTAGAATCACCGCTGCTTGAGACAACCATCAAGGGCGCAACAGATATTATCCTGAATGTTACCGGTGATGTCAGCTTATATGATGCCAATGAAGCGTCTACATACATCGAAGAACTTACAGGTGATGATGTGAACGTTATCTTTGGTGCTACAGAGAACAAGGATATGCAGGACAGCTGTACAATTACCGTAATTGCTACTGGCTTAGAGCAGAATGCAGCGAACTCTCCATTCAACAAGTTAAACAATATAGGCAGCGGCTTTTCAGTGAAGCCTGCAGCCACGATTACCAAGACCAAACCGGTTACACCGGGAGTCAATGTAATTCCTTCACAGAATCCGGGTACAGTACCTACCAGACCTTTCCCTGGTATTCAGAGACCTTCAGAATTAAGAAGCAATGTTGAGGAGAAATCCCTTGATATTCCAAGCTTCCTGAAAAAAGGAACAACACAGCAATAAGTGAACGCAGCCAATGGCTGCGTTTTTTGTCGATAAATAAACCTTCTTTTAACCCTTGCTTTGACAAAATAAGCAGGGGCTTTTTAGTATACTTAGTTCGTTCAGCGAGGAAGAGAGGTGGTTGAGGATTTATGTATTATATCTGGATGTATACTTTCTGGAAAATGTGCTGTTAAACCTGGTCCTGCTGATATTCACATTGATTCTTACAGGCAGACGTATTCGCTTCATAAGACTTCTGAGTGCATCACTGATAGGGGGAATGATGGCGATTCTGCCAATCATATTACGGCTTCGTTACGGTATCGCATATATTTTGCTGATTTTGCTGACAGGATTGCTTGTGGTTACAATTGCATCGGGAATCAGGAGTATGTCTGAACAATGGACGGCAATGATGTATTTCTATGTAATGTCTTTTGTATGGAATAGATTATTTACGGGATTGGAACGAATACTGGGGACGAAGTATACTCTGTGCGCTGCCATTGTAACAGCGATCATGGGAACTGTGTCGGGTTATCTGTATGAAAGAAAACAGATTGTGAAAAAACAGACAATCTACGATGTAGAAGTGGCACAACAGGGTAGAAAGCTGACTTTAAAAGCGCTGCTGGATACAGGAAACGGATTGAGAGAGCCGATCAGTGGCAGACCTGTATCTATTATAGAAAGGGATGTCTACGACACTTTGTGCCATCAGACGATACAGGAACGATACAGAGTGATTCCATATCACAGCATAGGAAAAGAACATGGGATATTGCAGGGGACGGAGGTAGATGAATTGATCATCTGGAGAGAAGATGAGCCATATGTGCAGAAGAAAGCAGTCATTGCATTGTATGAAGGAAAGCTCTCAGGGAATGGAAGCTATCAGATGATACTGCATACAGGTCTGCTATAAGAACAGGAGAGAACGAACAGGAGGAAATGATAAATGATTTTGAAGGTATATTTACCCGGACGTATGAAACTTTGCCTGGGCAGAAAGGATGCCGGCGTATTAAGTGGACGTCAGGAAATCCATTATATAGGAGGAAGCGAGATTCTGCCGCCACCGCTGGAGAGCGTGGAAGAAAGTGAAGCAATCAATGACCTGGATACAGAGGCTGCTGAAGAGGCAAGGTCGATCTTGATAGAGCATAATCTGCGGCTTGTGGTGTATATTGCCAAGAAATTTGATAATACAGGGGTCGGAGTAGAAGACTTGATTTCAATCGGAACGATAGGACTGATCAAATCAATCAATACCTTTAACCGTGATAAGAACATTAAGCTGGCAACTTATGCTTCACGTTGCATTGAAAATGAAATTCTTATGTATCTGAGACGTAATAACAAAACGAAAATGGAGGTGTCCATTGACGAACCTCTTAATGTAGACTGGGATGGAAATGAACTGCTGCTGTCAGATATTCTGGGAACAGATGAAGATGTTATTTACAAGGATCTGGAGACTGAGGTAGAACGTAAACTGCTGCGTAAGGCAGTGGCGAAACTGGGAGAACGTGAGAGAACAATCATTCAGCTCAGATTCGGACTGGGAAGCCCATATGGACGTGAGATGACCCAGAAGGAAGTGGCTGACTATCTTGGAATATCACAGTCGTACATATCCAGATTGGAGAAGAAGATCATGAAGCGTCTCAAGAAAGAGATGGTAAAAGAATAGGGGTAACATAGTCTGAGGGATTGCCGGATTTCACTGGTATTTACATATGTCTGAAGACAGGCATGGAAATAGGAGGAGAAATCATGGCAATCAGTAAAGTAGAAATATGTGGGGTAAATACGTCAAAACTTCCGGTGCTCAATAACGAAGAGAAAGAAGCATTGTTTGCCAGAATAGAGCAGGGAGATAAAGAAGCCAGAGAGACTTATATCAGAGGCAATCTGAGGCTTGTATTAAGCGTGATCAAGCGTTTCTCACAGTCCAATGAGAATGTGGACGATCTGTTTCAGATAGGCTGTATAGGACTGATCAAGGCTATTGATAATTTTGATTCCAGCCTGGAGGTAAAATTTTCCACATACGCAGTTCCCATGGCATGTGGTTAGTGCTAATGCGCATATTTACTACACTTTTGAGTCACTATAATGGCATTTATTTGTCACTTATAGTGGCTTTTTTTATTTTATGCTTATTACAAAGGGAGGAATAACCCATGAATATTGAAACGGACGAAATCATAGAAAAGTTATGTGCTAGGGAAGATGTACAGGCGATACCGACAATCTACCAAGTAGCCATGACTCATGCGATACAGGAAGTATTAAAAGATGTTAATGAGAATATGCAATCAGCAAAAAGAGATTACTAAATACCTATCTTATGATGATACGAACATATTATATGAGACTGAAAAGTTGAAAAAGGAGAACCAATATGCAACCGTATGTGAATCCATATTACCTACAGCAGAACCAGCAGGGATATCCGCAGTATTATAACCCACTGGCACAGGTGCAAAACAGAGCAATAGATTATCAGCAGAACATGCCAAATACATACCAGCAGAATCAGATTGTGCAGGGAATTAACGGGAAAATAATTGCGGAGATGAGTCAGATAACAGCAAATGATGTGCCTATGGACGGTAGTGTTGCATTTTTCCCAAAGCAGGACCTGTCAGAAGTGTACGCCAAGAGTTGGAATGCAGACGGTACAATCCGCACAGTTACTTACAAGCCTGTTTTGGATAATGAACCTAAGAATGTACCGACCGATACAGAAAAATTGAAATGCGATCTATCAGATGAAGCAACACAGGGAATTATGGATAAATTCGAGGAAATATCTGACAGGCTAGGTCAATTAGAAAAATCTTTGCAATCTCAAAGAAAAACTTCACAGTCACAGAGAAAGGATGATTAAGTATGTTTAATCCTATGCAGTTAATGCAGATGATGAAAAGTGGAAACCAACAGCAGATAGTACAACAGCTTATGGGGAACAGCCAGTTAATGCAGAATCCAATAGCCAAGAATGCTATGCAGATGGCGCAGAACGGAGACACCAAGGGCATTGAGCAGATGGCTAGGAATTTGTGCAAAGAAAAGGGATTGAATCCCGATGAAGCAATGAACCAAATTAAAAAACAGTTTCATTTATAAAAGCTAATTCTTGCAAGATTAGAAATAAATTTAATGGAGGTAAAAAGTATGTTTTCAAACAATTGTGCATCCGTTCCGCTTGTGGCGAACATTGACGGAAACGGAAATGGCAACGGTAACTGGGCTGACGGTGGATGGCTTTGGTTTATAGTTGTAATTTTTGCAATTTTCGGTGGCTGGGGCGGCGGCTTCGGTGGCTGGGGAAATGGCAATAATGGTGGAGCGACACCATACTCAACAAGTGCAGTTACACAGGCTGACTTACAGAGAGGATTTGATAATCAAGCGGTTGTGTCAAAACTTGATGGCATTACAAACGGACTTTGTGACGGATTCTATGCAGTACAAAACGGCATGAATGGCATTAACACAAACATTTTGCAGACGGGATTCGGCATCCAGCAGGCGATCAACGCTGATACGGTTGCTAATATGCAGAATACAAATGCTTTGCAGGCACAGCTTGCTAACTGTTGCTGTGAAACCCGTGAAGCTATTCAGGGAATTAATTACAATTTAGCAACTAACACCTGTGCTTTACAGAACACCATGAACAGCAATACAAGAGACATTATCGACAGCCAGCAGGCAGGAACAAGAGCAATTCTGGACTTCCTGACGAATGACAAGATCGCATCCTTACAGGCAGAGAATAACGATTTGAGAAGAGCTGCTTCACAGGATAGACAGAATGCTCTTCTGACTACAGCCATGAGCGCACAGACAAACCAGATTATTGATGCTGTAAGACCGACACCTGTACCAGCATTCCCTGCATCTAACCTCTACGGTTATGCATACAACGGATGTGGATGCAACACAGGCTGTGGATGCTAACAACAGAATATCGGTAACTTAATCAAAGATTATGTCTGCGTATAGCAGTGTTACAGGAAACTAAAGGGCAGGCAGTATAGTCTGCCCTTTTCAATTTTATGGAGGTAAATTTATGGAAATTACAGCAATTGCATTACAGACGGTAGAAGCTGGACAGGATGTAGCTTTCACAGAAACAGCAGTAAACGGTACAAATTGCATTGTCCATAGACAGGGCAGTGGAATCATTAAATTAAGGGGAATCACAAACCAGTGCAGGGCAAGATATCTTGTGGGATATTCGGGGAATATACAGATACCTACAGGCGGTACAGTGGATGCCATATCACTTGCTATTTCTGTAGACGGAGAACCATTGCAGTCAACAAGAATGATAGTTAGCCCTGCGGCTGTCGAGAATCTTTTTAACGTCAGCGCACAGGCATACATTGATGTTCCAAAGGGATGCTGTAGCACAGTATCTGTTGAAAATACGTCTGCACAGACAATACAGGTGCAGAACAGTAACTTAATCGCAACAAGGGAAGCATAATAAGGGGGCGTATATTATGGATATCAAGAGAATGCATGATATGATTGAAAAACTGTCTGAATGTGCAAAGTCCGAATTTGAAAAAGGCATTGAGAACGTGAATACGGATGAGATGGGAAAAGTAACGGATATGCTTAAAGACCTTGCGGAAGCCATGTATTACCGTACATTGACAAACATCATGGAAGAATCTGGCGTTGAAGATGCGCTGGGAATTCTTGACCGCAGATTTTATGACGATTACCGTTATAAGACTACTGGCAGATATGCGCCTAAAGGCAAAGGTAGTTACGTTGGCAGACGTGGCTATGAAGAACCGCCATATATGCACATGATGAACAGGGAAGATTTGCAGGACTGGGATTCCATGTCTGAACGTGAGCGTATGCGTGACCTTGACAGGGCATCAAGAGGACGTATGTACTATACCGAGACAGAACCCATGCACAAAGACGGCGGTATGAGAGACAGCAGAGAGGGCAAAGCTGGCATGATGCGTAAAGGCTACATGGAGACAAAGGAAATGCACAAAGGAACTACCCCGCAGGACAAAGAAGCCAATATGCACAGCTTGGAAAGCTATCTGAAAGAATTATCCGAGGATTTGACAGAGTTGCTGCCGTATATGATACCAGAAGAGCGGCAAATGGCAAAGACAAGGATTACCACACTTGCGGCTAAGATGTAAAGGCAAAGGCTAGGGCGAATAACTCTAGCCTTTTTAGATAGAACCTTGAAAATAAAATAAAATAATGGCTAGAAAATTTTGAAATAGTACTTGACTTAGTGTGTACACTGTAATATACTAAATGTGTACACAGAAAGAGAGGTGAGAAAAATGTCACCAAGGACAGGCAGACCCAAAATAGAAAATCCCAAATCAGAGCAAATAAAAATTAGAGCAACAAAAGAAGATAAAGCGCTTCTTGAAAAATGTTGTGAAGAGTCAAACAAAACTCAATACGATATTGTGATGACTGGGATAAAAAAGGTTTATGCTGAAATAAAAAAATAGAACGTTGGCACGACAGGAAATCTGTACAACGTTCTATCCAAGTGAGATATCTCTCATGTGAAATATTCTATCACATAAGGGAATCTCACACAAGTATTATTTTGAAAGTGAGGTTTTAATAATGGACAAATTTTTAGAAATCGTTTATGAAGGACAGTTTGAAGAAAGAAAAATGACAGACAAGTATATGGAATTTTTTAAGCCTACTCTTGACAAACTAAAAGGAATTTTAAGCCATGAACTTTACGAGACAATAGAGCAAGAGTTTATTGACAATGCTGTTGATTCTAACAGATTTTATGCGGTTGAAGGTATGAAACTGGCTATTGGCATAATGGACGGAACTTATATTCCATTTGTTTAATGGGGGCGCATTTATGAATAAAGAAATCACAGTTAGCAACGAAGAATACACAATATCTACTTTAGATATTGCAGATATGATGGGAATGCAACATAAAAGTATTTTAAGAAAGTTAGAGGGAAGAACAGAAAAAGGGAAACACATTAAGGGATATATAGAAATTTTAGGTGAGAACCAAATGGTGCCGTCCGAATTTTTTATTAAATCGTCTTATGTTAACGAACAAAATAAAACAATGCCATGCTACGAAGTAACTAAGATGGGCTGTGAATTTTTAGCAAACAAATTTACAGGAGAAAAAGGAGTTTTGTTCACAGCAAAATACATTAAGCGTTTCCACGAAATGGAAGATGCTTTAAAGCAATTACAGCAGGAGCAGGACAACACACTTGGAAAAATCCCGGAAAATTTTCTACTTGAAGGGGAAACTGATTGGTACTCCACCAGAAAATCAAAGATTAATTATGTCAGAGATAAGTTTGACATGACAAAAAGAGAGTATATGCACCATATATTAGAGGGCATTAATGAGTATTACAATTTTGACAGCGCAAGGAAAAAGTTTATAGCATTGAATGATAGGTTACCATGGAGTAATTCAGAAGTTATATCTTATTTCCCACAACTAAGAAAAATGGCTGATGAAATACTCTACAATGATATGAAATGTTGCCTTGATGAAGAATAATAGCAATAAAGCCACTAGCCGCACAGGTTGGTGGCTTTTTGGATAGGAGTTGATTTTATGTATTTTATGGTAAACGATAAGACATGGCAATTAGCTTTTGTTCCTGCCAATAGCCAAGACTTACAGCGCAGTGACGGAACGTACACATTTGGTGTTACAGACAACAACACTAAGACAGTATCAATCGCAAGTGGTATGTCTACATACATGACAGAACGTGTAATCTGCCATGAACTAACTCATGTCATGTGCTTTTCGCATGATGTGTCTATACCTATAGATTTGGAAGAACGGTTGTGTAATTTCATGGCTGATTATGGAAAAGAGATAATATATCTGTTAGATGATTTGCTGGCAAAGTTGCGTACTAATGTAATTTGAGATTGATTTTTGCAAAGAAATTTCAAATTTCCACAGAAAAATGTTGAAAAAAGATGTGTACCTAAAAATCCCTGGGAGAAAAAAATATTCTGAAACAAATTTGACCGCCCCTATGGTACTTTTCTGAATGGGATTTTAAGAACGGTTTTGAAGCAAAATTTTGTTCGGATTTTCCGCAACATTCGGAAAAATTTTGATGCCCCCCTGGGGTGGTTTTTGGACTGGAAAAACCAGATCAGAAACGTGACCAACTTTATGTGCAATCTTTGGAAGATTGCGACCAGAAAATGGATGCAAAACTTTACAATGCTAAAGTGCGTGTATCTGGTGGCTGTAGAGCATAGGCACATAACGGATATACCAACAGAACGCACTGTAAGTCACTGTAAGGCAGTTTAAAACTTACATGGTACACTTATAGCAAGTATATAGTGATAAACACTCTACGCCTGTTTTATGCTCTTGTCAAGGTACGGTTACTGCATACGGTTATATGGACGTATAACGCACACATAGCCCTGTACAGTAACATGGTACTGGAAAAAGGATGGAAATTTCCCACCCTTTACCAAAACACTATATGATCATTTGCGACTTTGTAGTGAAACCAGTTTCCAGACTGGTATTTGATGCAAGTGTAACCCACTGCATCCGTCCATACTTGCACGATATCCCCATAAATCCAGTTATCAAAAAGTGATTTATGGTACAAATAAAAGTCTTTTGCTGTCATTCGCCCACCTCCTTATATGGCAAAAGCCCCACAATTACATGGGGCTGTAGATTGACCTGTTACCGTATTTCTTGCGTGATTCTATGCGATAGTTCAAGAAATTATTACATTCTATGAGCCACGCATACACGGCACTTTCTATATAGCTTTTCCCAGGCTTATCCTCATTAATCCACCACAGGAAATTATCTATTGATCTGTCAAAATTGCGCTTGTCTATATAGTTAATATCCAGACCAATATCAACTATATCTTCTCCCGCTTTTTCAATTCTGATAGCAGTATACACTGTATCATGGTTTTTCAACCATATGTTTTCATTTTCAATGCAATATACTGTCATGCCGTATGCACTGTAAACTTCCTTTTCTTCATTTGCTAATACACTCATTTTTTATCCTCCATATCATTTTTATTCCCTATCGGGTAAAAGCAAGTCGGGGAATCGAACCCCGATATACCGCCACGGATTACCTAGAATGTACATATACTTTTATAAATTCCCTGTTTTTGCTCCACATATAGTTTTTAACTATTAAATTATCAAGCTCATTTGTCTTTTTGCTCCCGTAATCAGGACAAATCAATTTATTTTTTTCACCGTAAATTCTCCAGCTAACAAACATTGTATTGTTGTTGGCTCCCATGTATAAATCATATAATGTCATATAATCAACCATCCTTTCATTATGCGCCCTGTCTCATCAGTGCAGGTGGGGCAGTTCCTACAGACCGCCTTTTGGCGGTTTCGACTATTCGCAAATTCTGCGGAAAATTTCAATTGTGAGTTCTGCGGCAGCTCTTTTTCTGTCGGACGTGTAGCCGTGGCGTTTGCTCTTTAGGGCTTTTTCTGCTTGCTTAAGGTTTCCAATGCCCCAAGATGCCGCTTTATCAAGTTTTTTCCATTCGTCCGGTGCAACTTTTACGGCTTTAAGTGTTGCCGTGTTGATCTCGTAATTGTCTTTGTATTCTGGGTGCAAGTCTTCGCAAACCGGAATATATTCATGCGTTCCCATGTTTTCACCGATATTCCATACGAAAAAGCCGACAGGAATTTTTTCCACGATTTCAAAAATATCAGTTTTTTCACAAAGTGTAGAAGTGCTATAAATTTTGTTGTTTTCAATTTTTACTATTCTCATGTTGTTTCCTCCTTGTTTTGTTGTTGAGATAACTATATCACTTTAAAAAGAAATAGTCAATACTTTTTATAACTTTTTTAAGAAATATTTTTATTGATTTTTTTGTTATGTTGTAATACAATAATATTAATATAATAAAGGAGGATATTTAAAAATATGTTACGATACAAAATAAATGTAGCTGATGCATTGGAACGTCACGGATTTAACACTTATAAAGCCAAAACAACAAAGATTTTGAGTCAAGACACACTAAAAAAGATAAAAAATGAAGATACTAATATATCTTTGGAGAGCGTAAACAGGATTTGCATGATTTTAGATATGCAACCAAAAGACCTTATAGAATATGTAGAGAGTGAAGCAGAAAAAAATAAATTTAAAATTCTTTAAAATATCACTTGCAAAAGAAACAACTATATGCTATATTATAGTCAAGGAACAGGAAATAAGCAAAGAGAGGAGAACGGGAACATGAGAAGAGAGGAAATGCTGAGAGCTATTGAAGCTCTCCCAGAAGAAGATAGAAGTATGGATGTTTGCAGGATTTTAAGGAATCCTGCAAAAGTATCAGACAATTTAATAAAGAGGGCTTATGACAAGTATTGTAAGCCCGAAGACCCCCGCACAGTTGCATATAGAAGATACAACCAGTTGTACAGGGAGATGGAATCTCTCAAGTCGTTGAAAGATAACGACAGCAATGGGGATATGATTGTCCTTGCTAATCAGATTCTTGAATCATCTGTATCTGATTGCGCAGAACTTGATGCAGTCTGCGCAAAAATCAGCGCAGAAATGCAGGAGCTTAAACCTCTTGCGCAGGAATGGGCAGATTTTACAAGATGCCCATTGATTAATTAATAGATAGAGAGGAGAACGGGAACATGAGAAAAGAAGAACTTTTATATAAAAAGCAGAGAGCTATAAATAATATGGAATGGTACATCAGAGAACAATTCTCTGATGAGATATTAAAAACATTTTCATTGAAACAGCTTGAAATATTAGTAAATATCTCAAGCAAAGCAAATGAATACAGAGAAAAGAGAGAGCAATTTCATTCATTATCATGCAATGATGTTGTTCATTGCCCGACAGGAACACTTATTTATGTGGATGATGATGGAAACGTAAAAAAAGAAACAGAAGAAGATATTTTAAACAGTGCAAGCTGCGAAATATATAAGCACTGGAAAGAAAAAAGGTACAGTAAATAACTGTACCAATTTCTAAAAAATATTATTTCAATCCAACGCCACACCGTAGACTGCGGCGACTGTGTAGCACGTCATGGATGCTACACCATAGCAAAGCTATGTATATATAGTATTATAATGGTTTTGATTAGTCAATAAAAAATTTAAAATTAGGAGGAAAAAGATCATGAACGAAGTAGTAAAGAGAGCAATGGAAATTATTGAAAACAGCGAGTGGGATACGGATATTCCAGAGCTGGAAGTTGGAGACATCGTAGAAATCAACGATGTATGGGACGGAGAACACTCCATTGACGGACTTAATGAATTTAACTACAAAGTCGGAGAAGAACATAGCTACTCATATCAATTGGATATGGAAACAGGAATAAATTACCTGTTCGAAATTATAGAGCATGGCGAATATATAGAGCCAGAATACGATAAAAACGGATATGAAACAAATTATGAGGAAGCAGAATTGGCTCTCAGAAATGCAAAAATTAAGATTACAGATATATATCTAATATAAAAATAAAAGGCTACTGCAATGGTAGCCTTTTTGTGATTAAGGAGAGGTAAAATGATACAGCAAGCAATAGACATGATCGGGTCAGATAAACTGGAAGAATTGTCTTTAACATGGCATAAGCCAATAGTAGGTAATTATGTAATAGTCAATCCAGATAAAACCTATATTGTAATAAACGAGCGCAGAATGAAATTTAACAGAAAGTATCGTAGCATGGACTACTACAGCGGTTTAGTGTCCATGAATAAACCAGTAGCAAGCAAACTAATTACAAGTAATAATATTTATACATTTTTTTGTAAAAACACGCAAAAATTAACTATGGAAGACATTTATAATTATTACGATGTATTAGAGCTACCAGAGGATAAAGAGTGGTACAGGGATTTTGTAAGAGAGAATATAAAATCATTCGGGCTAGAACATAAAGGAATTGTAAAGATATTCTTTCCAGGCACAGCAGAGGAATACAGAACAGCAGGTCTTGCTAATTGGCACGATAAAAGCATAAGCAAAACCAAATACAGCAAAGGATTGGACGTTGGAGCGCCGATTGGGTACAGCATAAACCCTAAAAAACCTTACATGACCAGCCAACGTAATATATATCTGGTTAGTCGGGAACAGGGCTTGCAAATTAAAATCTTTTACGACATCCTAAAGGGCATGTATAGACATGGATATAATACGCTGTATCTTTGGGATAACAACGTATTACCTGTTAAAAATGGAGATATGCCAGACGTAACGATCACAGGCGGTATAATGTTTGCATTTAAGTTGGACGATAAAGGACAAGTACAGATTATAGACATGGACACGATCCCAAGATACGAACCACATATTTAACAAATTATAAGAGCATCCGACAGGGTGCTTTTTGTTTGCATTATACATATTTAAAGCAATTATCTATTGCAATTATGTATTGTGTGCGAATGATGATTTATGTTTAATTAATTATTTCAGTTGACTATTGCAATTAACTATTGTATAATTATGTTAAAAACAGGAGGTAAAGACATGAAAACAAGCAAAGAAATAGCAGAAAAAGCAAGAGAAAGAACAAAAAAACAAAATGAACGTGCTAAAGAAACATGGGATAATGTTTCCTGTAGGCTTCCAAAGGGAACTAAAGAAAGAATAACAAGAAGTGGTTTTACAGTTAATGGATTTATTAATACATGCGTGCTAGAAAAGCTGAAGCAAGTAGAGAATAATACGCATATAGATATTAATAATATATCTTTACATACAGAACAAGAAGAAATCAGCATAAGGGAAATGACGCAAGAGGAAATAAACAGAAGACTGACAAACAATACAGAATACCTCTCAAACGTCACAGAATCGTCTAGGACAAATGAAAATGACTTTGACGATAAAATTATCGACAATGATATTAAAATTGATTCTGGGGCATTTAAGAAACATGTGCCGACAGAACAGGAAGAGACAGACAACCGCATGCGGTTATTGAAGCTACAGGAAGAGATAAACGCAAGGAAGACATGTATTATTAAGCCTGTAGAGCAAGAGCCAACACTAACCGACATAAAACTACCAGACAAACCACCGTTTTAGACATTAAAATATTTCCAAATTTTACCCGTTGTTTCCATTTTGTATACATTTTGTATACGTAGGTTAGTATAGGTTAGGTAAGGTTAGTATAGGTTATATATCGCGTATACGCGCGAGACAACAAAAAATTTCCTGTTAAGTGCAAAACAGTTTTAAATTTTGGATTTAAAGACAGATTTTTATTATTGGTTTAAATTTCCATTTGCGGATATATTAACCGTTTATCCAACCGATTATCTGCTTGATATTTTTTTAAAAACCTATTGCATTTTTATAAAATGTGTTTTATTATGTCTATAAGCTCATACGAGAGCTTTACGATTAAGATTTACAGGACAGCTTGTAATAGCTGTTTTATACGCAAGAAAAGCCTTTTAAGGCAAATATGTTTTACTTATGCTGTATTTATAATATACAGTGTTTGTATTCCTATTTGGTTTAAAAGGCTTTTTTGTTTTTTCTAGGAGGTGTAAACATGGACAGAAAGAGCATAGATGTATTATCTCTAGCAGAGTTAACAGAGATTGCGTTTAAAGATATGTATATAGATCTGGACGTGGAAAACGCACCGGAAAAGAGAAAAGCCGATATTATAGATTCTATTTGGTCAGACATATACAAAGATGTATTTGAGCCTGGCAAAAACGATACGACATTTAATAACTGCAAATCCAAGCTAAAGACATGGGATGTAGAATCTGTAGAGTCTGTAGTAGATGTATTTATAAAGCTTAATAAGCGCTATGGTGGAGTTATTAAATATAACCAGTTTAGCAATCTAACAGGTATTAATAGATTTACTATAGACCTATGGCATAAAGCTAATAGCACTAACGGTTATATATTTATGTTACCTCAAAATGATATAGATATGGAGTGCAATAATATATATATAATTAATAATAATGGGTTATGTACTAAGTACTATGGTAATGGGTATGTAAACCGAAACGATGAATCAAGTCGACTGCGCTTTGACGTTAAGAAAAAATTACAGGAAGAGATGCAGGACTCAAATACTAACGGATTAAGCAATGACACAATGGGTCATGCGTTAAGAGCTAACAACGAGGATGAGTTGGGCAAACTGTATGAGCCACGCCGTATGATACAGCAGGAAACTATAAGAGCAATAAAAACAGCAGCAGAACTACCTCAACTCGGTGCAATTAATGGCACTATCGGACAGATACAGGACAACAATGCAGTACTGGAAGATAAGGAAAACAGCTAGAATGCAGTGTTTATAAGGGTTTCAAGGTTTTTAATTGGATTTAAAATAGTTCGTAAAATTAATATTTTGCGAATAGTTAACGTATGTTTGATTGATGGCATGAACCTGACAGGCATGGGGGAGGGGGTCGGAAGAACGGACGAGACAGCCCCTACTAAGTCAGCAAAACGACTCCATTGATTTCATTTTGTACCACAGTTAGAAAGGAGATAACCTGTTATGAATACATTGCAATCATTAATTGATAATGGAATAGGAGAATATAATGCTAAATCAATGATATCCAACTATTCATCAAAGATTAATAAAATGAATGGTGTGTATATCATAACTGACATTACGTATGATTTTAATTCAAAGGGTCATGATGTAACCCTTAAATGTACAGAGTGTGGCAGGGAAATCCATAGAATAATGATTAATGGCAGAAATAAATGGAGTGAACTTATAAAAACCTGTCCATGCCAGAAAGAAAAGAAAATAAGAGATAGGGAAGCAATTCCTAAAAAAATTCCAAAAATAAAAAAGACCCCTGCTTTTAAAGTAGAACCTAAGCAAATTATAAAATTTGACGAAAGCTACATAGGAAAGAAAAACAATTTCTTAGAAGTTATTGGAATCAGCAGATTAGATAATGGACATAGATGTTTTGTTTGCAAATGTGATTGTGGGAATATTAAAAATATTGAACCTGTGCATTGGGAACGTGGAATAATTAAAAGCTGTGGTTGCATGCATGGTGAGCTAAATAGAATAGCTTCCACTAAGCATGGCTATAGTGGAGACAGGCTATATGTAGTTTATCTAGGAATGAAACGCCGCTGTTTAAATGAAAAATCAGAAGAATATGAAAATTACGGCGGGCGTGGAATTAAAATTTGCCAAGAGTGGTTAGGAGAACGTGGATTTGAAAATTTTCGTAAATGGGCAATACAAAATGGATATGATTATGATGCACCTAGAGGTCAATGTACAATAGATAGAATAGACGTAAACGGTAATTATGAACCTGATAATTGCAGATGGACTGACTTAATTACTCAGGCAAATAATAAACGTCCTAGTTCAGAATGGAAACCACGGAAAATGCTTACATGGACGATTGATGGGGAAACGAAGGCTAGGAAAGAATGGTGCAAAATTTATGGAATTGGAGTTGAAACTGTGCTGTATAGAATAAATCATAAGGGTATGACCGTTTTTGAAGCTCTCACAACGCAAAAAGAAGCAAATGGAAGACCAAGGAAGTATGCTATATGAGAATGTCAACAGACCCAAAAGAAAACACAATCAAACTTAGGATAAATGATGATATGAGAAATTATATTGAAAAGGCATCTAAAAGAAAAGGAAATTCAATTTCAGAGTATGTGAGAGAACTTATAGAAAAAGATATGAGGTCAAAACAATGTTAATATTCGGCAAGCAAATCACAGACGAGTGTTCCAGATGCGGTCAAGTTTTAGAATGCGAATTGTTCCGGCAGGGGCACGGCGTTAAATGTGACCGACAGAACATATCAAAGATGCTGGAATGCCAATTTGAACACAGGGAGAAGAGAGAAAATGCGAATAATTAGCCAGAGAAGAGATTTGTCGGTAGATTTTGAGAGTACGCCTATATACGTAAATTACAATCATATATTGGCAATTATAGGAGATAAAGAACGTGTCATAGGCGAATACAGCACACAGGAGCGTGCCATGGAAGTGTTACAGAACATTCATGAGACATATTCAGGACTTCCTGTAATATTTAAAAATATAGAGCCAGATAAGAGCGTTAATGATTTGCTTAGAGAAGCAAAACTAAACGCAGTTTACACTATAAATGCTGACAACGCAGACATTTTCAAATTGGATAATGCAATATTTAAAATGCCACAAGGTTAGGTAACGTACTCAATCGGTTATGTAGGTTCGACTCCTACCGTTACCGTTGTCCTGTTTTTAGCATTTTGGACAGGACGAACACACCATATACCTTTTCTTCCGAGATAGGTATGTAATCTCCTCTACACCAGTTAGGACTACTGTTAAGGGCGGTGAGAGACCGTCCGGCTGGTATCGGTCGAGTGAAATCCCACAACACTTGACCGCTTGGTGAAAACCCGAACCATAGCTTACGCAGATATGACCGTTACAGTCGGATTCCCCTTTACTTAGTGGCAATAGCTTAAAAGGCAGAGCAGGGCAGAGGTTTCCTATGCGGTGGTTCGATTCCACCTTGCCACTATCGGTAATTCAAGAACACAAGTTGTCAGTAATTACCGTATCTGCTAAGAGATATCAATAGTTTGCTTTGAGGTATCTTAAAAAACTACACTTGCGGAGATAAGCGACACTGTGACAGCAATAGCCAGTGGGTAGCAAGTGGCACTTTGGAAGTTTGTGCTGGTGCATCAGCGTAGCAGTTTATGAGAAGTGCAGAGAATTGTTAATATCATTTCAGTTCGTCTTGTGTACAATTTTATGATCATGTAATGTTATTGCTGATTCTTTGTAAACCGTGAAAATGCGCAGTTTTGCGGCAAATGAATCCCCTAGAGTGGTTTTGATGAACCTCTGACTAACACAAACTTGCACTTAGTTAGGTGTGGAGCAAGTAAAAAACTGGAACCTAACGCAGCAGAATGTAGCGCAGTCGGTTAGAGCACCTGTCTTATATACAGGCGGTCGCAGGTTCGATTCCTGCCATTCTGATTTTTGCAAGTACCGTGGGTGTTGTTTGGAGTCCGAACCGCCTACGGAAACTGCACAGATAGGAGAGAGTGACGTGAAAGATTGTTCAAAATGTAAATACTGTTATGAGGATTATATTTTTGACGAAGAAACAGGATACGAACATCCAATTTATGATTGTGAAAAGGGAAATGATACAGATTTAGATTTTGAATGTAAGGATTTTAAGGAATACAAACCAAAGAAATATGTTGAAAAAGATACAGAGTGCGATACATGCGAATTTAAAGAAAGATGTGGAAAATTAAGTTCTGGATTGGATTGCACATGTACTGGAGATACAAAAACACATGTTGTTTATCCTAAAGATAAATGCATTAAAGCACACTATGACGTAACAGATTTTGATAATGCTTTGAAAAATAGGATGATTGACGCAGACGAATGGTTCAGACTTGCAAATGCACCAACTGATGAAGAAATAGAATCACTTAAAAAAGCAAAGGAAATGGGTGTAGAAATCCCAGAAAATATTGCAAACTATTTTAGTGAATATGGTATTGAGGTGTGATATGTGTGAATTTTGCGATGGCAGAGAGAAAAGGATTGAAAACGGCTTCACGTATGGAAATGCTCATATAGTAAAAAACAATTTTGGCTACTCATATTCACTTCGCTATGACAATAGCGCTGATGAATACGGAGAAGGAGCATTTGAGATTAACTATTGCCCGATTTGCGGTAGAAAGTTATGTGATGAAACTGAAACACCCATTGAACATTTTTTAAAATCAGAAATGGAAAGAAGCAAATTACGAATGAATGCTTATGCAGAATTCTTCGATGGGGTTCATGTTGATAATGATACTCGTAAAAAACTTTTGGAAAGTCATATAAGATTTTGTAAAAATGCGCTAAAACAGTGTATGGATGTTTGAAAGTTGGTGGAAATATGAAACATCAAAAAGAATGGCGTACTTGCGACAGGTGCGGTGCTGAAATTAAAAAAGGAATATTGAGCGGAAATTCTGTTACAAGGAATGGTATTTTTAATGTTACATACGACTTGTGCCCTAAGTGTATGGAAGATTTTGAGGAGTTTATGAGGAATGAGCATGGAAGAAGTAATTAAATCAATAGAGCGTGAAGCGTTTAGAGAAGCACAGTCGCACGAAATAGACGGTTTAAATGGCGAGTCTATAGATTGTTCCGCTTTAGAAGATGAACCTGTTATTAAGGCAGATAATGAAGCTGACAGGCAAGCGTTGAGAGATTGCTTTAAGGAGTAAATAGGAATGAAAAGAATACTTAAAATTGTAGCAAAGACATTAATTGAATATGCCAGAATAATTGCTATTTGCTTTGTTGCTTGCGTAATAGGAGCAATTTTTTATGTTTTTTTAGGCAAAATAGCATATGCGTGCTATTGGATAGCAGTTATTTTGCTTGTGATTATCAAAGATATAACGATAAAATCAAAAATTCAGGAAAGCACAAAGATTAAATTATTACTTTTACAGTATGAGGACGGAAGTACAAGTTTGTGTGTCGGGGATAAGCAAATTAGGCATATGACAAATATTGATATTCATATTGATAAGCTTCAGACAAAACTGGAAGTAGACCAAGTAACAAAAACTGGGAAAGTAACACATGTTGTTTTAATGGACGGTGGAAAGAATGAATGAAAAAATTAAGATAATATCCGATGGGGAAACAGCAGAAGTGTTTATTGACGGTAAAAAAGTAAAATGCACAGACATGGAGTTACATTTTATCGGTCATTCAAACCAAAGTCCTATGATTAAAGTTGATGCACGATGGCATAAAACGGATGAAAACGGAAATGCAATTCTGGATGAGGATAAAACCGCTATATTGACAGAGGGTATAAAAATAAATTGTTAGGGGTGAGATTATGAAAATATCAGAAATGAGCAATTGCATTGAAGAAATGCGAAAATGCTACATTTTTAAAGATGATGAAACAGAAATTAGACTTACAGATATGATAAGCCATGATGACAAGTGTGTTTGTGTTAGTACAAGAGATGAAAATGGGACAACAATTGAAATGACAAGGTATGTAAATAAATTAGTAAATGTTTGATTGCTGATTATCAGCGGAAAACAATTTTTATGAAAAAATTATTTGTAAGCGTGCCGATGAAAGGCAGAACAGAGGAAGAAATCAAAGAAAGTATTCAGAAGATGAAAAAGATTGCTGAAATATACGAGGGCGAAGAGTTAGAGTTTATCGACAGCTACATTGAAGATAACCCACCTAAAGACAGCAAAGAAGCTGTATGGTATTTAGGTGAAAGTCTTAAGAAGCTGGCACAGGCTGATGTGTTCATGGGAATATGCGAGAGCTACGATTGGAACGGCTGTTGCATTGAAATGGAAACAGCAAATAAATATGGCATTAAAGCATATACGATTCCGGTAAGGTATGTAATTGATGATTATAATGCACTTATAAACAAATTGCATCCGGTTTGCAATGAAGGAATGCCAACATTCTAACAAAATTTTACCGGCTAACAAATGGAGTTAGTCGCTACCCTAAAACAGTTATAGGCAGAGGTCAAGACACTTCTGCTATGCGGAGGTGTCCTTTTTTTGTCTTTAGAATTACAGAATGCCGTAAAAAACTATGAAAATTACATACAGGCGCATGGGATTGATGAACAGGTCATAAATGCATATGTTGATGCTTCCGCAGTTGCGATCAAGACAGAAAAAGACATTCCATACGGATTGCAGATAACGAAACGTGCAAAAGAGATTATAGAGCAATTCTGTGTAAAAAATTCAGGCGGCACGATTTTTGATTTAGAAGAATATGCATTTGAGCATGAACAAAGCTATGAATTGATTAACAAATACTATGAAGTTTTGCTTTTGGAAGCACCGCATTTGTTTCACAGCTATTTGCTTTATCTTGAAAAAAACAGAGAAGAAAGCGAAAGATTTTATCAACCAAAAATGAAGCAGCTTAATAAGCATGGACTTATTCAAGCTATGCAGGACTTAGAGGATGATAAACTTAACCTTTTGTCAATATCAATGCCACCTGGAACACAAAAGACTACTCTTGAAAAATTCTTTTGTTCTTGGATAATTGGCAGACACCCAAAAGATTATAGTTTGTTTTTCTCACATTCTGATGATATTACAAGAATGTTCTATGATGGAGTACTTGATATTACTACAAATGCCGAGGAATACACATGGAGTGAAATTTTTCCAAATGTAAAATTGCAAAATACAGACGCAAAAAGACAGCGTATCAATTTTGACAAGCCAAAAGCATTTTCAAATATTCAATGTACTTCTGTAGGCAGTAAAAATGCTGGTAAGGTTCGATGCAACAGATATTTGTACTGTGATGACTTAATAAGTGGCATCGAAGAAGCATTAAATAAAAAATCACTTGATAAGTTGTGGAGAATTTACGGTACTGATGCAAGACAAAGAAAACTTAATCAGCAAGTTAAGGAAATTCACATTGCTACACGATGGAGCGTGCATGATGTTATAGGCAGGCTACAAAGAACATATGAAAAAAGCAACAGGGTACGTTTTATTGCAATTCCTGATATTGACCCAGTTACAGGAAAAAGCAATTTCGATTATAAATACAATGGAATGTCGGTTGAGTTTTTCCACGATCAAGAGCTTACAATGGATGACATTTCATATCGTTGCCTTTATAAGAATGAGCCGATTGAACGTGAAGGACTGCTTTACCACAGTGATGATATTAGAAGATTTGTAACAATGCCACTTAGAGAACCAGATGCAATACTCGGCATATGCGATGTTAAAAACAAAGGAACAGATTTTATGTTTTTACCTTGCATGTATCAATATGACGATGATTTTTATCTTGTTGACTGCATTTGTGATGACAATACAGATTACGGCATACAGTATGGCAGGCTATCCAATATCATTATTGAGCATAAAATGCAACAGTGTGAATTTGAAAGCAACTCAGGCGGTGATAGAGTATCTTATGAAGTTGCACAAAGAGTAGAAAAAATGGGTGGACGATGTAATATTACAGACAAGCCGACAGAGACAAATAAGGAAACAAGAATTATTGTTAATGCAGATTGGGTTAAAAAACATGTTTTATTTAAAACAGCAGAGAACTATAAGCCTAAAGACGATTACGGAATAATGATGACATGGCTAATGACTTATTCGGTAGTCGGTAAAAATGACCATGATGATGTACCAGATGGTCTTGCAAACTTTTGCCTTTTTGTAACAGATAAAAATTTGGTGGCAAAAGCCGAAGCAGTCCACAACCCATTTAGGAGGTATTAAGTAATTAAATATATTATCAAACGTGGAGGTATTAAGGATGCAGACAAGAGAATATCTTAACCAAATAAGCAGACTTAACAGGATGATTAATAATAAGTTGGTGGAAATACAGCAATTAAGGGAAATGGCGTGCAATGTTACTGCTATACAGAATGATGAACGTGTTAAAACTACACCTGACCCAGACAGAATGGGAGTTACATTTTCTAAAATAGATGAAATGGAAAAAGAACTGGATAGAATGATAGACGGTTACGTTGAAAAGAAAAATGTAATCATAAGTCAAATTGACAGTATGGATGATGAAAATGTATATAATATTCTGTTTGCCAGATATATTGAGAAAAAGACTTTTGAAGTAATAGCAACTGAAATGAATTACTCTTTTAGGAATATTACAAGGCTTCACGGCAGGGCATTAAAGGAATTTGAAAAAAAATACGGTGAACAGTATATTGGATTATGATGTTGTCCTAGAATGTCCTATATACAGCGTGGTATTATTAAAATGGTTAAAGACCAGATCAATAAGTTTTCACACCTCTCTCAAAAAGCATCGTCTTCATGACGGTGCTTTTTTAATGCATAAAAGGGGGATTTATTTTGACAGAATCGAAAACAATATACTGCCCTATATGTCATAGAACGGTAGGCAGGCATGATATGCGGTCACAGACAAATACAATCTGTAAGTGCCGCAAATGTGAAAAGAGAATCATATACCACTATGACACAGGGGAAACAGAAGCAAAGAGATTACCACAAAGAGCCACTTCCAGTGGCGTTTGTTTTGTATAAGGAGAAGCAATGAACAACAGGACTTTTCAAGAGCTGGTCAAGGGATGTTATGGTCGAAAAATTGCATATACGGATGTTGAGACTATCACACAAGACAACATTGTAAAAGTCATTGGTCAGTGCGTGGGAGTTTTTTATTTCAACAAAATGGCTATCGAGTACCTTTGGAATTATTACAAAGGTGACCAACCTATCAGATACCGTGTAAAGATATCCAATGAGGATATTATCAATAAAATTTGCGAGAACCACTCTTACGAATGGGTGCAATTCAAGGTCGCCCAGACATATGGCGAGCCTGTCCAGTATATCAGTCGCAAGGATGATGATGAAACCAACAATGCAGTTGATGAGTTGAATGATTATCTTGTGGATGCTAATAAGCAGGAAAAAGATATAGAAGCTGGAGAGTGGCAGTCGGCAACTGGAACATCATTTAAAGCTGTGCAGTTTGCAAATGGAGATATCCCATTCAGAATTGTAGCGCCCAGCCCTATGAACACTTTTATTATTTACAACCGTTCAACGAGAGAGCCGATTCTTGCAGTGCAGGAATTGAAAGATATTGAGGGAAACTGGTATAAACAATGCTACACAGATTCCTATGAATGCAAGATTGTAAATAGCAATGTGCAGGACTGGAAAGTACACGCTTTTGGAAGTATTCCTATAGTGGAATACCCAAATAACCCATCCAGATTATCAGATATCGAATTGGTAATAGATATAATGGACGCTGTGAACAATATGCAGTCTAACAGAATGGACGGCATAGAGCAATTTGTGCAGGCGTGGATAAAATTCGTAAATTGTGAGATTGACGAAGAAGAATTTAAAAAAATGAAAATAAACCACGCTCTTGTAGTAAAATCCATTAACAAGGATAACAAGAGTGATGTTGATGTTATGACGCAGGAATTGAACCAGACGCAATGTCAAGTTGCTAAAGAAGATTTGATTGATAATGCCTTATCTATTTTGGCAATTCCAAATAAACAGAGCAATACAGGCGGCGATACACAAGGGGCGGTGCAGCTTAGAAACGGATGGGATTTTTCAAAATCCAGAGCGAAGCTAAAAGACCCACTTGTAAAGTCAGCAGAAAAACGTCTTGCAAAACTGGTTTTAAATGTTATCCGCATAAAAGACCATGATTTGGGTCTTTCTATGAGGGATTTTGAAGTACAAATAAACCATAGCCCACAGGATAACATGTATACTAAGGCACAGACCTTATATCAGTTATTACAGGCAGGCATACACCCACTTGTTGCTGTAAAAACAGTTGGACTTTGGGGAGATGCGGAAAAAACTTATTTAGTTTCTAAACCGTACTTTGATGTATTATGGAAAACCATTGATAATGTCGAAGCAGAGGAAAAGAAAGCACAGGAAGTTATGGAAAAATTAAACAATCAGCAGAATAAGGCAACTACCGAGGAATAATCGGTAGTTGTTTTTATTTTATAAAATTGCACCTATGCGGTAAATAGGAGAGACTCAGCAGGAGCGACCTGCGGTAACAAAAGCGTGAGTTTACGGAGGTAATTTATGACAAGAGACGATGTTTTGAAACTTTTTCCAGATGCAACAGACGAACAGATCACTAATCTGCTGAATCAGAATAATTCAGAGGTTGCAAAGGAAAAAAATAAGGCTAACCAGTATAAGGAAAAGGCTGATAATGCGACTGAATTGCAGAAAAAGCTGGATGAATTGGAAGCTGGTAATCTTTCAGAAGTTGAGCAGGCAAATAAAAACCTTGAAAAAGCGAATGCAAGAATTGCAGAACTGGAAAAGTCACAGGCAATTTCAACACAACGCAGTAATGCCGCTACCAAATTCAATGTAAGCGCTGAACAGGCGGCACAGATTATTAAGGATGATGGCACTATGGATTATGATGCTCTTGCAAAAATTATTTCTGACAAAGAAACTGCGGCGGCACAGGTAAAAGAACAGGAGATTGCAAACAATTCTACTAATCCTGGCGGCGGTACTGCTGGCGGTAATAAAGACAGCACAAAGACAGCGGATGTCGAGAATGCTGAAAAGATTACTTTTGGAAGCAATTCGGCTACCACAGAAGCAAAAAATCATTATGTAATTTAGGAGGTAAAAATCATGGGCAAGCCTATTGAAAGAGATTTTACTCAAAGACTTGGTATTTTAAAGCATTTCCCCTATTTGGGAGCCGCTTGTATTGTTCCGCAGACAATGGCAACAGGAGCAGATGCAAACGGAAGAAAGATCGTAAAAGGTGGAACACCATTTCCATCAAACGATGAAAGCTGTGTCGGATATCTGTTTGATGATGTTGACGTAACAATGGGTGATGCGCCTGGAACTTACGTTTACGAGGGCGATATCGACAATGCGAAACTTACAAAGAATGGAGTAACTGTTGAGGAAACGGCAAAAGCCAAAACCCCAAGAGTTACTTTTTTTGATTAAGGAAAGAGGTGCAAATTATGGCATTACCATTAGCAGAAGCATTTACAGCAAGAAGTCTTGGTGTAATGTGGAATAACTACGAAAAAACTTTAGGTTCTCAACCTTATCTTGGCAGACAGAAGTTTGGAACAAGAAAGCAGGAAAGCCTTGACCTTAGATTTATCAAGGGTAAGAGCGGTCTTCCTGTTTCACTGAAAGCATCTAACTTTGATGCACAGGCAGAGTTAAGAGATGTTGGCGTTTTCTCTGATATCCAAAACGAGATGCCTTTTTATCGTGAGTCCTACATGGTGACAGAGAGAGAGGAACAGGAGTACGATAACTACAGAAACGCAGAGAACGCTTCTCTTGCAAATGATGTACTTCGTGAGATTAGCAAAAAGCCTATGATGCTGATTGAGGGCGCAAGAGTAGTACCAGAGAGACAGATTTGGAGCTTGCTTGCACCGGCTGACGGTGTACCAAAGATTGATGTACATATCGGGAAAAGCAAATATACTGTAGATTATACTTCCGACAATGGAGCTGCACACAAGAAAGACCACTTTGTTGAAATTACAGGAGACTCTGATAAGTGGAATGTTCCAGCAACTGCAATGCCACTTGATGACCTTATCGAGACAAGACGTAACTTTGCTAAGAAAACTGGATATTCTCTGACAAGATATACCATGAATACAGAGACATGGGAAATGGTATTAAAGGCAGAGGACACAAAGAAACAGGTTCTCGGTATTACTGCATATACAGGCGGCATTCGTTTACAGCAGTCACAGGTAACTGAATATCTGCGTGGCTACGGAATCGAGATCGAGGTATACGATAAGTTGTATGTTGACCCTGCTGACGGTCAGACAAAATATTTTGTTCCAACAGGAATCGTATCTTGTCAGTGCGCAGGGGTTTACCTTGGCGACTACGTATTTGGAAAGACACCGGAAGAAAGAAGCGGAAGCTTAACTGACGGAACACTTTCTATCGTAGAGACTGGAATTGCGGTTTACACATATGCAACAAACCATCCAATCAATACTCATTGTGTAGTATCAATGATTGGACTTCCAACATTCGAGGGAATGGATAGCGTTGTTGTTATGAAAGTTGCGTAGGAGGTGATCCAGCGTGTTAGCAACACACACAATTAAATGTGGTGGAAAATGGTACAATGCAGGAGATAACGTGCCAGAGAGTAATTCTCTGGCATCTCCCGTTGGATATACAAAGGCAGACATTAATCGTATGAGAACCGCAGACTTGCAGAAGTTAGGAAGAGAGAAAGGAATTGAGAATGCCGATTCCTTTAGCGGTGCAGATTTAAAGAAAATGCTTATTGATTTAATGCAGTTATAAGGAGTCCGTATGGAAAAATACAGTACTTTACAGAAAGTAAAAATCAGACTAGGACAATTTCATATGGAGGAAGTCACAGACCCCGACACAGGGATTGTGTCTGATGTTACTGTATTTGATCGTAAGGAAGATAACCCACTTATTGAGTTACTGTTATATCAAAATGAGCAATTAGTAATAAATGCTTCTGGAATATCAAGCGCAAAAAAAGAAGAATACTTAAAAAAGAAAGAAGAAGCTATTGTTGAACTTGCGCTTTATGATCGTAACAAATTAGGAGCGGATTACAGTGCCAGCTATTCAGAAAATGGAATAACAAGAACATGGAATAGCAAAGAAGACATATTATGTTATTATGATATTTCTTGGCATGTTAAAGCTCTCTGAATTGTATGAAAAAAAGAAGATTGTGCATGACCTTTTTACTGGAATCAGTAAGATGGTTGTAGGCGGCGCACAGTAAGAGGTGGAGGGCGGTGCGCCTATATTAAATTGCAGGAGATATAAAATGAAAGAAATTTTATTACAGACTTACACCATAGCGTTACCAATATTGCTTGGTTATATAGTTTGGCTTCTGAAGCAACAGAAAAAAGACAAAGACGCCAATAGTAAAGGTACAATGTTACTTTTGCGAGTGCAACTTATCGAATATCACGATAAGTATATAAAACTCGGCGAAATACCATCTTATGCGTATGACAATTTTGTTGAAATGTATAACGCATATCACGCATTGGGCGGTAATGGTATGGTAACCAAAATGTATAACGAAATACAGGAAATTCACTTAAAGAATGGAGGTAAGGATTAAAATGGATATAACATCAGTATCAACAGTAGTTTCAATCGTAGTGATTACTTATTTGATTGGTATTGCGTCTAAAGCAATTCCAAGCGTAAAGGACAATTACATCCCGATTATCGTAGGTGTGGCAGGCGGCATCTTAGGCGTAGTTGGAATGTACGTAATTGCTGATTTTCCAGCAAATGACGTGCTGAATGCTATTGCAGTCGGAATCGTATCTGGATTGGCAAGCACAGGCGTAAATCAGATTTATAAACAGGTCAAAAATGCTTGATATTAATAAGCAGAAAATGAAATACGCCTTGCAGGGTCAGACCGTGACCATTGAGGAAACTGACGAATTTGGAAACCCCGTGTATGAGGGATATACGGACGCAAGTGGAAACTTCATTCCATACCTTGATTCACAGGGCAATCCGATCCCAAAGACAAAGGAAGTAAGCGGATTCTCTGAACCAGTTACGTTCTATGCAAATATCAGTAATAAGCTGTCAGAAGTATTAGTAAAGCAATTCGGCATAGACGATAGTACATCATATGTACAGATTGTTACAGATAAAGGATATCTGCCTATCAACAATGGTGATGTCGTATGGAAGAAATCAGAAGTTATTCTGAATGATGATGGATTGCCAGACGAGAACAGCGCAGATTACATTGTAAAGGGCGTAGCTGATGAGGGATTGACAGCCGATTTATTCCTGTTACAGAAAGTTGTTAAGTAGGTGGTAACATGAAGAATGTAAATATTTTGGGAACTGAATATAGCATTGATATTGACGATACATTAGAAAAAACTAATTGTGATGGACTTTGTAAAGAATACGACAAAAAAATTACAGTTAGAAATGTAGGAGCAATGCTGTGTGATGATGATTTCATGGAAACAAAGAAAAAAAGATTTAACGAAGTTTTAAGGCATGAAGTAATTCATGCTTTTTTTAGTGAGTCTGGATTAGATAATTATTCATCTAATGAAGAACTGGTTAACTGGATCGCAATTCAGTTTCCTAAAATGTTGCAAGTATTCAAAGAGCTTGAAGCAATATAGGTGGACGTATGGCAAAGAAAGTTATCTCCATGACATTATCACAGAAATCCGTACAGAACGCTATACAAGAGCTTGGACGCTATCAAAATTCATTAGAGTATAAATGTAGGATGTTAGCTGAAAAACTCGCTGAAAAGGGCGTAGAGATTGCACAGACATATGTTGCTTCACTTGATGCAATATTCACATACGAACTTAATTCAAGTATACACGCTGAACACGTAAAAGATGTGCAAGGCGGTGGGATATATGCGGTTGTGGCAGGAACAGACCACGCATTGTTCGTAGAGTTCGGAACAGGAATTGTCGGACAACAAAGTCCTTATCCAGGCAAACTACCAGACGGTGTTACATGGGAGTATGCAAGCGGTAAGACCATAAGACAGTTGGCAGACGGACGCTACGGATGGTTTTACCGTGACGATAACGGTCAATGGTGGTTTACAGAGGGTATGCCTAGCAGACCATTCATGTACTACACGGCTAATGAACTTAGAGACTTGATAATGGAAACTGCCAAGGAGGTGTTCACCGTTGATTGATAATTCATGGGCTTTACGATTGCAAGACCAGTTATTCAACATGTTTTCACATGAAATGAAGCTGGCATATGGAAGCAAGTATAAGAACCTGTATCTGACGCAGGATGAAGCAGTCACAGGAACACCAAAGTTTCCGACAGTGCTAATGAGACAGATTGGTGCTACAGAAGCAGGACAGGATTTAACAGGAGAGCGGATAAACGCTGTAAGACCAACATTTCAGATTACCATTAACTACCAAGGCGAAAAAGCAGAAGACAGGGCAGAATTAGTTGATATGACCGCAACGGCTATCAACTTTTTTAAATGGAAAAGGTTTGAGATAAGCAATCCTGTTTATACGATAACCAATAAAATCAGGACGGCAACATTTAGGGCAAGCCGATTATTCGGCTCTATGGATCCGTTACAATAACTATTAACTGGCACACAACAGGGTGTGTCACTGACCGCATTAATTAGCGGTAGAAAGGACGGTATATATGGCGGCAACTATAGCTGGCTTATCCAGTCTGGGTATTACGTTTGGGTATGGCGTAGAAGATACAGCAGGAACAAAACCAGATACATTTACCCAGTTGGACAGAATTAATGCTATCGGCGGTATCACAATCGAGAATGAACAGATTGATGCATCTGCACTGGAAGATTTGGTTTCCAGATACATTCAGGGGCGTGGTGATACAGGCGGTTCATTTGCAGTTACTATTAACTTTACAACAGAAACACTTACGCAGTGGGAAACGGTAATTTCTACTTACACAGCGCTGACAAGTGGTAAGAGAATGTGGTTTGAGACCATCATTCCTAAGTTTGAAAAGGCTTTCTTTGTTGTGGCACAGCCACCTACAGCCATTCCTGCGCCAGAGTTTGCACAGAATGAGCTGCTTACCCTTGAAATGAACCTTACAATCGAGGAATACAAGGGCATGGAAACAAAGGTAGCATTTACCTAAGCAACAGTTAGACAGATTTTAGGGGCGGTCTTAGGACTGCCCCCTTTCTTACTAATAGTAAGGGAAAGGGAAATAATATGATGAAAATTAAAGTAAATGAAAAAGAATACACAATCAAATTCGGTTATGAACCGACACTGAAATCAAGATTGCTTTCAAGAGTAGCAAAAATGTCCGTATCTATGAAAGAGAACGCACAGGATAATATGGAGCAGATTGAAAATATGCTTTTATTTATCCCAGAAATGGTACTGGTCGGATTGCAGAAGTTTCACGCTGATGAGTTCGGCTATAACCTTGATACCAAAGAGGGTTACGAGGAGGCAAAAAATAAGGCTTTTGAGCTTGTCGGAAATTATGTAGATAATGGTGAAGTAGACGTAACAGACTTCTTTACAGATTTACAGGAGGAAATGACTTCTAACGGTTTTTTAAAGAAGATGTTCGAGAGGGAGGTTCAGAAAGAACAGGCGGCAACTCCGAACAGCAAGGAGAAAGCCGAGAATTAACATGGGAAATATACTGTAACGAAGTACGCCCTTATTGGCTTACTGTCACTAAGGGGTACGGACTTACAGTGCATGATATAGACTGGTCTTGTCCTGCTGATTTAAGACCATACGAACAGGCATACAGACTGGAAAAACAGAAAAATGACAATGACGCATGGCTTACGTTTGGCACATATGGCATATCTGCTCTTACGGTTGCTATTGATCGTTGCTTAAATGGACGTAAAGCACGTAGCAAGTACATTGAGAAGCCTATCATGCAGGAACTTGAAGAGAAGAACAAGCCATTATCGGAAGAAGAAATGGACAGACAGAGAGAACTGTTTGTAGCAAAATTGGAAGCCATGAGAGTTAATTTTGAATTGAATCATCCAAAGGGAGTTGAAAAGAAATGAGCTATATCGGTATAGATGTATCGTCATATCAGGGAAATATTGATTGGACGAAAGTCAAGGCAGTCGGCATCCAGTTTGCCATCCTTAAAATCATCCGTAAGGACTTGAACCGTGATAAGCAGTTTGAAGCTAACTGGTCAGGCTGTAAAGCAAACGGATTGACGATACAGGGCGTTTACAACTACAGCTATGCGACCACAGTTACAAAGGCTAGAAATGATGCAAGGAAAGTAGCAGAAGTGCTTAATGGTCGTGAGACAATGGTATGGCTGGACGTTGAGCACAACTGTCAGAAAGGACTGGGAAGCAAACTGATTGACATTATCAATGCTTACGGTGATGTTATCAGAAGTTATGGGCTTGCATTCGGTGTGTATACTGGAAAGTCTTTCTATAATTCCTACATCAAGCCATATGGCGGCGTGAAATATCCTATGTGGATTGCGGCATATGGAAAGAATAAAGGAAACATGGACTTGAAGTATCAGCCACAGATTGAAAACATGGTAGGCTGGCAATACACATCAAAAGGCACTGTAAACGGCGTTAATGGAAACGTTGATATGAATATATGGTATCGTGAATTAAACGAATTACAGACCGTCTACGACACGCACAATAACCCATATCCAGAGCCTACGAGAATCCTTTACAAGAAAGTACCCTGTATGCGTGGGGATGATGTGAAGTGGCTACAGACGGAACTTATCTATCATAAGTGCCTGCCTGCCACAAATGCGAAAGGCAAGAGCAATATTGACGGTATATTGGGAAATGATACAGCCAGTGCAATCGGAGTTTTCCAAAAACGTGTAGGAATCACGGTAGATTGCAAGGCAGGAAAAGTTACAAGAGAATATCTGAAAAGATAAAACAGGGGCGGTAGAGGTCATAGTCTACTGCCCTTTTTACTGGCTATCGGTTGGAGATAGTCACTCACTTTAACAGTTGAAAGTAGGTGCAGTATGGCAGAGATTGATTCACTGGAAATTCAAATTAAAGCGCAGGCAACAAAGGCGAATAATGCGATTGACAAGCTGATTACAAAACTTGATAAACTGTCTACTTCATTGAACAGCATTAATACCAGTAATTTGAATGGTCTTGCGAATAGTGTAAACAGGCTTTCAAGTGCAATGCAAAGCATGAATAATGTAAAGACTACTGACTTTACACGGCTTGCAAAGGGCATAGAGAAGATGTCAACAGTAGACACAGCAAAAATCAATCGTGCGGCATCCTCTATGAATCAGCTTAGTAAAGCGTTTGGAAATATTCAGGCTAGTAGTTCTGCTACTGTACAGATATCCCAACTGGCAAGAGGAATTTCACAGTTAGGTTATAAATCATCAACTAAGGCTATAGAGAATATCCCTAAACTTGCTACAGCTATGAACAGCCTTATGACAACTCTATCCAAAGCACCTACAGTCAATAGAAATATTATTGACATGACTAATGCACTTGCTAAACTTGCAAGAACAGGTTCATCCAGTGGTCGTGCGGCTAATTCGCTTGCAAGCAGTCTGAATGTTTTTAGCAAGTCTGCTAAAAGTGCAAAGATAAACAGCTTTTCCCTTGCTTCTGCATTTGGAAAATTATATGCATCATACTGGCTATTGTTCAGAGCGTTCCATAAGCTGGGGGAAGCAATCGACATATCGTCCTCATTGACGGAAGTAGAAAACGTTGTAAGGACTACGTTTGGTAATTATGAGAAGATGATACAGGACTTTTCCAAGACATCCATACAGGATTTTGGTATGTCCGAGCTGACGGCAAAACAGGTAGCAAGCCGATTCCAAGCTATGGGCGTTGCCATGGGATTCTCACAAAAGAACATGGCGAATATGTCTTTGGAATTAACGAAACTGACCGCAGACATGGCATCATTCTATGATATGTCACAGACGGATGTTGCAAGGAATTTACAAGCTATCTTTACTGGTGAAACCGAACCTTTAAGGAAATATGGTCTTGATTTAACACAGGCAACCTTGAAAGAATGGGCGTTAAAACAGGGATTAGATGCAGATATAACATCAATGACGCAGGCACAAAAGGCTATGTTACGTTATCAGTATGTTATGCAGAATACAGCCGCCGCACAAGGAGACTTCGCACGTACGGCAGACACATGGCATAATCAGTTAGTAGTACTTACGCAGTCGTTCCAACAGCTTGCATCTATTATTGGCGGTGCTTTAATCAATGCATTCAAGCCATTTATAAGAACACTGAATCAGGTAATGGTGTATGTGATTGCATTTGCAGAGACTGTTACCAATGCTTTAGGCTCAATATTCGGTTGGCAGTATGAAGTATCGGCAGGCGGCGTAGCCGAGGACTGGGCAGACGGGATGGAAGATTTTTCGGATGCTACTGGTGATGCGGCGAAGAACGCTAAAAAACTGAAAAATAATCTCCTTGGAATTGATGAATTAAACATTAACTCTGGAGATAATGATAAAAGTGGTAGCGGTGCTTCTGGTGGAGCAAGCAAAGTTGATAAAACACAGGGCGGTCTTGTACAGGTTGATACCATTTTCAAGGGATATGAGAGCAGTATTAAGACTCTTGAGCAGTTAGGAAATAAGGTAAGAGATGCCCTTATAGGCGCAATGGATTCTATAGAATGGGATAATGTTTTCGAAAAGGCTAGAAACTTTGGAACAGGACTGGCAGACTTCTTAAATGGGTTACTTGACTATGACGGAGAGGGCAGAACATTATTCGGTAAAGTTGCGCAGACTTTGGCTAATACTTTGAACGCTATTGTATATGCGGCTCAATCTTTTGCTATCACATTTGACTTTTATCAGTTCGGAGTAAACATAGCAGATGCAATTAATAATTTTTTTGAGACATTTGATTTTAAAGCATTTGCAGATACAATAAATAAATGGGTAGACGGTTTAGAAAATACTATCAAAGGATTTTTAGATAAGGCAGACTGGAAAACAGTATTCAATGGACTGTATGACTTCTTTTCTAACTTAGAAATAGATACAGTAGAATTTATTGTAGGTACTTTTATATTAAAGAAATTTGGAACTTTAAGAGTCGCTAGTGGGATATGGGATTCGCTTGTAAAATCTATAAAACTTGCTTTAGATTTTGGACTGAAAAAAGGAATCGGCTATTCTGGTTTATTAATAAATTTGACCAGTTTTTCTGTTGCTTTTTCTCCAAATCTTGCTGCTATATGGTCTACAATAGAAGACCAGTTTTTAAAAGGAACAATATTTGATACAAATACATGGACAGGATTCCCAGCAAAAGTTAATGATGCAATAAACAATGCTATTGACTCTGTAGGTAATTTTCTTGTAAATGCTATGAGGGAAACTCTGACAACATTGTTCAACTGGGATGAAACACTTAGCCTTTTTGAACAGGCAAAAGATAACTTCAAAAAAGGTGGCGTATACATCTTAGAGGGAATCTTAGACGGATTTGCAGGGGCAATAGCATTTATCTTAGAACCAGTAAAAGACCTGTTTACAGCTATCTACAATGCAATCTGTGACGTATTCGGTATTCATTCCCCTGCTGAAACCATGAAGCCTTTAGGAGAGTATATCTTCTTAGGAATCATTGAGGGATTTACTTCTCTATTCGATACGTTTACAGAGAAGATTAACGAATTTTGGGAAAACTATGTTCTTCCATGGTTTACCATTGAAAAGTGGACTGAACTACTGGGGAATATCTTAGTAGCGGCGCAGACCAAATGGGATGAGATCGTGGAATGGTGGAACGGAACAGCTCTTGTCACATGGTGGGAAGAAAGCGTTGTACCATGGTTTTCATTAGAAAAGTGGCTGGAAGTACTCAATAACGTAAAAGAATCGTTCAATACTAAGTGGACAGAGACATCTACTCAATGGGTAGCCAATCTTACTAAGTGGTGGAATGTTAATGTTGCACCATGGTTCACTAAAAAGAAATGGGATGATATGCTTGCTAAAGTGCCTACAGCTTTCAAAGATGCTTTTAAGGCGGCGGCTAATGGTGCTATCGGATTCTTGAACGGTGTAATTGAGGGTGTAGAAAGTCTTGTAAACCGTGCTATAGACGGATTGAAGAAGCTGGCAGAAGTGGCAAGCAAAATACCAGGGGTTAGCTTTAGTATTGATATACCCAATGTATCTCTTCCAAGAATCCCAAAATTTTCGACTGGTGGCTTCCCAGAAACAGGAAGCCTTTTTTATGCAAATGAAGCAGGCCCCGAACTGGTAGGAACGATTGGCGGTAAAACAGCGGTAGCACCAAATGGAGAAATAACAGGAATTAAAGAAGCTGTGTACGATAGTGGCACAAACACTGCTCAACTTCTATCAACAGCAATACAACTACTGCAAATTATTGCTGACAAAGACTCTACAATCAATATAGACGGTAGAGAACTTGTAAAAGCAACAGACGAAAGAAGAAACCGTAACGGATTTAGTTTTGCATAAATTATGGTAAACTTTTATAGAAATTCCCCTCTTAGTATGATAAAATTATCAGAAAAGAGAGGGGGATATCTACATGGATAACCAAAACACAGAAATGAAAACTTGTAAATACTGCATGACGCAGATACCAAAGAAAGCAAAAATCTGCCCGAACTGCAAAAAGAAGCAGAGCCATACTGTACGGTGGATAATATTAGGAGTAATTATATTACTGTTTTTGCTTAATATGTTTGGTAAGAGCGGTTCAAAGGACGCTGAATCTGAAAATACAGCAGAAAATGAAAAAGCAGAAACTACTGTAGTGGAGAATAAAACAGATGAAGCAGACGGAAAAACATATTCAGAAAATGACTTTGATGTAAAAGAATATCTTTACGAAAATACTATAGGAGATACGCTTTACTTTTTGATTGTTACAAATAATTCCAAAGCAAATGTAGCTGTATCGGGAAATGCTACAGCAAAGGATTCTTCTGGAAATTCAATCGGCGCTGATGATATGGATATTGCGGTTATTGGAGCAGGAGAAACATCTTTCGGATATTTTTATTTTGATGGTGTTACTGGTGTTGACAGTGTAGACTATAGCTTAAAGTATAGCGATAGTTTGTATGACCCAGTGATAAATAATCTCGAAGTCGAGCAGACCACTAATGATGAAAATGTTATAGTATCTGCTACAAATAAAGGAGAAAAAGAAGCTGAATTTGTAATGGCACAGGCGTTATTCTTTGATGAAAATAACAATGTGATATGGGAATCGGAAGATTATATTACTGATGATGAACTAAAAATAAAACCAAACGACACATTATCTGTACAGTTAGATTGCCAAAAAGGCTATGACCATGTGGAAGTTTACTTCACTGGTAGAGCTGGAAAGTAGGCGACTATGGACAATATGGAGATTGGACAGAAACTTATAGAGCTGGAAAAACGTATTAATAAGATTGAGTTTGAACAGTTGGACAGCGCAGGAGAATTTCAGAAGCTGGCGCAAGAAGTGATACAGGCAAGGGAAAGTAACAGCAAATTACTGGAATCCAAGTACAAATCAAACGATTTTCTCATGAAAGAGAATCAAAAATATGCTCATGTGGCAGACGATAGGTACATAGACGTAATCGACAAACTGAATAGCATAGAAGCAGAAATAAAAGAAATAAAGAAGAAAATTAAGTAGGGCGGCGTGTAACCGTCCTATTTTTATGCATAAAAAGTAGCGCCGTATTTTCGACTCTATTAAAAAGAAATTAACAGCATCTACATAACGTAGGTGTTTTTCTTTTATATAAATTCATAGTTATGTAAATGTAATACATTTCACAATATACTTTGCAACAACAGTAAACAGGAGGTTGACATAATGGCAAAAGCAACACTTCCAACAAATTTTAAAGACGATATTTTGGATAAAAACATGGGTGGTCGGCGAAGATACCGAATGACTACCAATTCAGACGGAACGGTGACACTGGAAGATGTAACGACATATACACAGGTCTGTGGAGAATTTAAAGCATCTAACATAAATGACACAAACAAAGCTATCAATGCGGCGGCTGACAAGAATAAGATTCTGACTACACTGGATGATGTAAAAGCCTGTACGCAGTCTGGTTACATGGTGGATTGCTTGGTAATAAAGGCAATGCTGGAGGGATAAGATATGTCAATGAGTTCATTCTTAAATGTCAATGGGTATGATTTTCCTTGCCCTGCTGTCGGATTTTCATGGACGATATCTACTACAGTAAATGCAGGAAGAAACGCAAACAATGCAGTTATCGGTCAGAGAGTCGGAAGAGATTTATACAAGTTGGATAATCTGAAATGGGTAGGACTGACGGTAGAGCAAAGACAGATGATGTTAAAAGCAATAGAACCGTTCTATGTTCCTGTTACATTTGAGGATATGAAGAATCCTGGCAATCCGATTACAATTACCATGTACCCAGGAGACAGAAAAGGCGTGCCATTATTCGTTGACAGATTAACACATATGATAACCAAAGACGAGACTTTATCATTCAACCTTATAGATTGTGGGTGGTAGTTATGCAGAACGTATCAAAAGCCTATAAGCAGTCCATGAAAGGCATAGGTCGTAACAGGGGATATATAAAAGCGACAATCGGTGTAATAAACTCACAGGCGCAGAAAAATGTTGCTGTAGATGATCGTACGGCGGTTACTTACTTTTCGGACGTGAGAAAGCCTTTTAATAATTACACGGTAGACAATGTATACGCAACAGCGGAGCAAGACTTTTCCAAGGTGGACGGCACAATGTACTTTCTTCCACCAAGGAACAACGACTATTACAATAATGGAATTGTGACAGCTAACATATTAGGTACTATCTATATATCCTTTTCTGGAATCACAGGACTTGATATAAAGGGATTAACAATAGACTGGGGAGAATATTACCCAGTTGATTTTACAGTCCAAAATGACAGCGTTACACGCTCTTACAGAGATAATGATAAAAGCTACTGGGTGACGGAAGATGTATTCAATGGTACTTCTTACATCATCATTACACCTACAAAAATGGTAAATGGACAGGGGAGACTAAGGATATATCAGTTTTACTGCGGTATCGTCAATGCATTTAGCAATAAGGAAGTAAAGAAATACAGCGGTAAACAGTATGTATCTTCCATAACAGACACGATACCGTCTAACGATATATCACTGACAATTGATAACCAGAATCAATACTATTCCCCCGACAATCCAGACAGCGCACTTGCTTACATGGAAGTCGGACAGGAAGTAAAGATTCAATTCGGATATGATGTTTTGGGAAATGGGGAAATTGAATGGCTACCAGAGGAAACAACCTACCTTCACACATGGTCGGCAACTGATACGGAAGCCAAGTTTACGGCAACCGACAGGTTTGATTACCTGACAGGTAAGTACTACCGTGGACTTTACAGGGAAAACGGGATAAGCCTATATGACCTTGCGATTGATGTGCTGAATGATGCAGGAATAACGGACGAAAGAGAATACTCAATTGACCCATATTTAAAAAATATCAAAGTGCAGAATCCTATGCCAGCGATAAAGCACAGCGAAGCATTACAGATTATTGCAAATGCAGGGAGATGCGTATTGTTCGAGGATAGAAATAGTAAAATCCATATGCAAGCGTCATTCATACCCGACATGACAGCAGAATCCAATGGAGAGACAGCGTATAGTCATGTATCTGATGTATTGAACGGAGAGGACAAAGAAGCTTATGCGATATGCAGTTCTGATTTTTCCAAAGTGGACGGAACTGTATTTTTTATGCCTGCTGACAGCAATTACTTAAAGACTGGTTATATCAGTTCACAGATAGCAGATGCAAACGGAACTTTTGCAGAGAATCCAAAGATTACCATTAATCTTGAAGCGGCATTTGTAGCGTATGGATTGCAGATAGAGTTCAGGAACGTTGCGCCAGAGCAGTTTAAGGTAACGACATATTACCAAGATTTAGAGGTGGACAGCTACACGGTAGAGCAGGGTGGGGAACTGGAATACACAACATTTGAACAATTTAATTTGTTTGACAAAATTGTATTGGAATTTACCAAAGCACAGCCGAACAGCAGAATCACAGTAGATAATATCACTGTTGGGGATGTTACGGATTACCATATCACAAGGAATGACATGACAGCAAGCCCTACAGCAGTAAGGCAGAATAAAATCAAGGCTATCAGCGTAATTAAGACACAATACCGTAAATCAAGCGAGAATAAGGATATTTCTACAGAAGAGATTACCATTAGTCCTGCTAACAATGTGCATACGGTATACTTTCAAAATCCATGTTACGTACTGACTGCAGTAATTGATAACGGAACAGATGACGGTGGAAATCCGATTCCAAGCGCTATATCCGTACAGATTACAGACAGTAGCAGTTATTATGCGACTCTACAGTTTAGCGGTATGACGGAAGAAACGATTGTTAAGTATGTAATTAAAGGATATGAGTACGTTACTGAGGAAATCAGCTACACGGTCACGCATAATGACAATGGGGATATTAAGACATGGAAAAATCCGTTAATCAGTACTACAGAATTAGCCAAAGACCTAGAGGAATGGCTTGCAAGCTATTATTTAGGGGATGTTGATTATCAGATTAAATGGCGTGGAGACCCAAGGACAGATGCTAACGACTTATATTATATGGAATTAAAAGACCGTGGAGAAACCATGATAAGGACGTACCAAAATGAGATAACATTTAATGGTGCGTGGTCTGGAACAATGAAAGCAAGAAAGGCGGTGCTGTAATTGGCAATAACTAAAGTAACAGCGGAGGTTGCTGATGATACAACCGATTTAAAACATAGCAATTCAACATATACTGGAAGCCTTACAGCACCTAAAGAATCGGGTGATTATCCTGTCACGGTATCTGCCTATGATGATGCAGGAAATGTAACCGTAGATAAAACAACTGTAGCGGAAGTAAGCTTATGGCATACTCCTAAGACTAATTGGACTATAAATGACCGATTCAATTATGTGGACTATAACCGTATTAAGAACAATCTGAATTATCTGTATGAACTAGCACAGGAAGTATATAAGCAGTTTTCAATCGTGGATATGGGCACAGATATTGAAGATTATACAGGATGGTTTACGGCGGCGGCTTTTAATGCTTTTGAAAGCAACCTTGAAACGATTAATAAGAACATATTCACACAAGACTACGGCGTATCACAAAGATTCTTTGATAACGGACAGTTTATCAAATGGGATGAATTGAACCGTATAGAGTCGGCTACGTTGCAAATGAATGACCTTTTGGAGAGACAGAAAGCCACTCTGCGGAAATTGCCATTCAGACTGGGAGCATTTAGGGAGGTAAGAATATAAATGGCTATATCAAGCGTACAAGCAACAATCAAAGGTACTACATACAATCTGACCCTGAATAGCTCTACTGGATTGTATGAAGCAAGTGTTACAGCACCAAGTACCAGTTCATACAATAATAACAGCGGTCATTACTTCCCTGTAACAATTAAGGCTACAGACAGTGCAGGAAACAGTACGACAATCAATGATACAAATGCAACACTTGGAAACAATCTGAAATTAAAAGTAAAAGAAACCACTGCACCAGCCATTGTAATTAGTTCACCTACAGAAAGCCAAGTAACTAATAACACAAAGCCTATAGTTAATTTCACGGTTACAGATGCAGATAGCGGTGTTAATCCTAACAGTATCAGCATTACAGTTGACAGTGGAAGTGCTGTGACAAGTGGAATTACTAAGACAGCAATAACAAATGGATATTCATGCTCTTATGCAATCCCTACGGCTCTTACAGACGGAAACCACACTATTAAGGTAAATGCCAAGGACAATGACGGAAATGCCGCCACACAGCGTACAGTAACGTTTAAAGTAGATGCAACGCCACCTACCTTATCTGTATCTGCACCGACTAATAATCTTGTTACCAATAACGCATCTTGTGTATTAACAGGCAAGACCAGTGATGTTACAGCAGGAATTAAATCAGTTACTGTCCAGTTAAATGGCGGTACGGCTACTAATGTCACAGTAGATTCAAGTGGCAATTTTAACACAACAATTACTCTTGCAGAGGGAGCGAATACAATTGTTATTACTGCCACAGATAACGGTGGTCTTTCTTCCAGTGTTACAAGGATTGTGACGTTAGATACAGCGGCACCAGTTATCAATTCTGTAGAAATCAGTCCGAACCCAGTAAGCACAGGAGAAGTATTTACAGTAACCGTTAAGGCTACGGATTAGGGGTGCTTATGGGTGTAGTAATAACAAATGTTGCAATTTCCAAGAATCCAGTAAATACAAAGGAAGTATTCAAAATATCTGTTGCTGTCAAGGAGACAGTGACCGAACCTATAATGTATAGATTGCCCATGAGATTAGGACAAGAAAAGGGAGGTATAAAGTAATGGCAAAGGCAAATTTACCTGTCAATTTTAAAGATGATATATTGAAAGAAAATATGAACGGGAAGCGTAGATTCAACATGATTCAGAACAGTGACGGTACAGTCAGTTTTGAAGATGTGACAGATTATGCACAGGTTGGGAGCACATTCGGGGCGGCGCAGATAAATGCTACAAATACTGCTGTGAACAATGCGGCAGACGCAAGCAAGATTATTGACAGCTTAGAAACGATAAAGGCAAATACGCAGTCTGGATATATCGCTGGGGCATTGGCAGTTAAGGAATTAAGTAGTAATTTAGGTAATGTTAATGTTCCAAATGGTATGTATCTTGCTGTTACAGGAGGTCTGTCTTTTACATTGGAAAGCAAGGGAATCTCAAAAGAAATCATATCTCATTTAAAATTTGTTGCTGGATATGTCGGAGATTTTTCGGGTCGAAACGAAGACTCCCAACAAGACAACTATAGACATTATGGAGCTATTGTAAGATATAGTAATGGTATAGTTACGGCAGTTCCATCCGACGGTTATATAGCCGTCATGGGCAGAGCTGGAGGTAGTAGTTCTGGATGGACACGTTTTAATTCTGTTTGCGCTGTGTTTCAATACATATAACAATGTAATCTGTCCAATCAAAAAATTCCACTTTATTTGATTCCTTTAGATTTACATAATTATTTTAGAATATATCACATCGACACTGTTAAAGTCTCCAACTATTTGTATTTTAAACGACGTTGCTTTTATTAAAAATATAGAATGTAACACATTGAATCTTCCAAAGAACCTGTATAAAACCTCACCACCAATTACAGTTTCAAACCTTCCACCAGTTAAGATTACTATATATTTTTCACCATTTTCAGCATTAAAATATGGTGTTGAGCTGTTCATAATAAAATTAAGTGATAATTCCTTACCTAAATTAATATTTAATTCATAAAAGAAAGGAGGTATCGCACATGGCATACCTAAAATTTTTAGATTCCCAAAAAATAATCCAGTGTACCGTAGTCCCAGAATCAGAACACGTAGTAACACTGAAATTCCATGATGCAGTTACCGTAGATAAAAGCGGTTTTGATTTGTTCCTTGATGAACAAGGAGAGCTGGACATTGGCGGTGATTCTTACCACAGCTATAATACTGTATACAGGAATGACGATACAACCGCAGAATATAACGGATATCAGCTTTCTAATGATGGTTCTGTTTATAAGAAACAGCCACAGCCAACGCCTGTTGAACCGACACTTGATGAACTGAAAGAGCAGAAGATTGCAGAAATGAACACTGCACAGCAGGAATCAATACAGAACGGTGTTGATGTTACATTATCAAACGGAACAGTTGAACATTTTACGTTGACAGATCACGACCAAACAAGCCTTATGGGATTGCAGACTAAGGTTGCACAGGGAGAAACGCAGATACCGTGGCATACTTCGGATGTGACCAAACCATGTAAATACTACAGTAACACGGACATGGGATTGATTACGGAGACAGCTATGCAGGCGGTTACATTTGCGGTCACGTATTTCAGGGATTTGCGCATCTATATCAATTCCTTAGAAGATTCTACATCCGTCCAAAACGTAACCTATGGCATGACAATTCCTAAAGAATACCGTTCAGAGGTGCTTGCGGATATCTACGCAAGCAAAGGTATTGCGTAAGGTTATTAAGCCACTTATCCTATTTGCGATAGGTGGCTTTCTCTACGTAATGATTGAACTGCTGTACCGTGGTCGTAGCCATTGGACAATGCTCTTGTTAGGCGGTCTATGCTTCCTGTATGCAGGAGAACAGAACGAACATACAGACTGGAATTGCCCACTTGTTTTACAGTCTGTCAGGGTAGCTTTGGTTATTACCCTGTTAGAGTTCCTATGCGGTCTTATTGTAAATATATGGTTAGGGTGGAATGTATGGGATTACAGCAATATGCCATTTAACCTGTTAGGGCAGATATGCCTACCATTCAGCCTGTTATGGATAATTGTAGGAACGCTTGCGATTATCCTGGACGATTATTTGCGGTACTGGATATTCAAAGAAGAAAAGCCACACTACAGATTGCTGTAATTTGTCGAATTTTACCGCAGAATATGTCGAACGTATTTTCTTGAATCCTTGCATTTATAGACGTACAATAAACTTGTCCACAATAATGTGGTTCTTCAAGTTCTGGTCTGGGCGGTATGTTAGTGGCATTTCATGCCGCCCGAATTACCAAAAGTTGCAAACAGACGTTTGATTTATTTGTTGACATATGCAAACATACATTCTATAATTAGTACAAACATTATAGAGAGGATGATTGCATGAGAGGGTTACATAGTTGCAGAGAGGGCAAGGATATGGCAGGGGATAATTTTAATGAAAAACAGTATTACAAAGGTAAAATAACAGAAATTATAAACAAATGTGAAAATTTGAATTATTTAGAAATTGCATACGAATTTCTGAAAAGATTGACATCAGACAAAAAAGACTAGGGCTTGCGCATTGCCCTAGTCTTTTTTTATTTCTCAGAAATCATGTCAATTAGTAGTTCCAATTTAGCCCAACCGTCTGAATCAAGTCTTGCAAGAGCTGATATAAGTCTCTTCTTAAAATCAGTATCTTCCATATTTTCAACATCACCTAATAAATGTGCAATCTCAATGGACTTTTTAGGTTTAATAAACATTTCTCCAATTCCATCTCTAAACCAAGATTCATTAATTTTATTGCCGTTCCATGTTTCTAAACAAACAATTTTATAAATCTTATCGGTTACTGGTCTGTCTCCCTTTTCCATCTGTGAAAGATAAGTTTGCGCTACACCTATTTTTTCTCCAAATTCAGTCTGATTCATATCCAATGCTGCTCTAAGTTGTTTCATTCTTTCGTTTATGCTTTCCATTTTTATTTATCACCTCCTTGAAATTATATTATCATAAAAATATCACAAATGCAATAATTTTATATTGACTTAATATCACCAATGTGATAACATAATATTGCAAACGAAATAAAGCAAAGGAGGTGAAAAAAATAAGATGTTGCATTACAGCATCCTAGATGCGATACCAATAACCATATTCGTCGTGGTCGCATGCTTAATGTCATATTGGCATGGAAAATCAGAACATGGTCTTGGAATCCCAGGGGTTATTTTTACTATAGTTTTGGGAGCATTAGGGCAGATTCTTGCAGGATTTTTCCCAATGATACTGCCGTAGAGAATAGTAGTTTTTCTGATTCGCCTTTGTTGCGATTTACAACGGATTCATTCAGCTTTTTGAATTGTTCCCAATATTCTTCTGGAGTATAGAGGAAAAGCTGATTGTAATATCGCATGTATTCTACTTTTTCTGATTGGTAATCTGCTACGACTTGTTTGGAAGCCGATTCTAAAAAAGAACTAAATACGGATTCTTGTTTCTGATAATAGGAAAGTTGCTTTTGATAATATAATTCAAGCTTTCGTATTTTTGAGTTGTGATAGTTATTTAGCATCGTGACAATGACTGGTGAAATGATGGCTACTATAAGTGTTATGCCAGAGACCACGTAAGACCAATTAAAATTATTTGAGTTTAACATGAATAACCTCCCAAAATTATATTTTACTAATTATACCACAGAAAGGAAGTGAATTGAATGAGTGAAAAGGAAAAGCAGATTGTTGAGAAGTTAAAAGATGCTATTCCTAAAATGTCGGACTTCGACAAGGGATATATCTTAGGAAAAGTAGAGAACATGGCAGAAAATTCTGCGAAAAAAGAGGTTTCCGAAAGCAAAGAATAGTAGGTTTACAATTTGTTAAAATTGTTCCTGCATTTTACAAAATTTTATTTTTAGGAAAGGAGAAGAATTGAACGAATTAATTCACATTGGAAATGCTGATATTTCCATAAAAGAATATAAGGGTCAGAGAGTAGTTACATTTAAGGACATTGACATGGTTCACGAAAGACCGGACGGAACAGCGAAAAGAAATTTTAATACGAACAAAGCACGCTTTGTTGAGGGAGAAGATTACTTCATTGTAAGCGCGGACGAAATTCGTACAAGCCGCATGTTCCCTATATCTGACAAGGATTTTATGAGCAAAGCACTAATTACCGAACAGGGTTATCTGATGTTAGTAAAGTCATTCACGGATGATTTGGCGTGGGAAGTACAAAGAAAATTAGTTTCTTCTTATTTCAATGTACATCAAAGCGTCAACAATCAGTTATCTCCAGAATTGCAAGCATTGCAAGGACTTCTTAATCAGATGGTTCAAAAAGAACTTGCTGACAAGGAGAGAGACAGACAGATCGCCAAGGCACAGGAAACAGCACAGAAAGCCATTGAGACAACTGAACATATCAAAGAAGCAGTAAAACCTGTTCTCGATAATTGGCGTGATGAAATCAATGTTAAATTTAATCGTATTCAGAAAAGTGCATCTACACCATTTAATCTTTTACGTACAGAAATGTATTGCGAATTGGAACGTAGAGCAGGATGCGATTTGTCTACCAGATTAAGAAACCGTAAACAGCGCATGACCGATAATGGATGCACGAAAACAGAAATTAATAAGTTGAATCGCATGGATGTAATTGAGGAAGATAAGAAATTACGTGAGATATTTACAAAAATTGTTTCAGAGTATGAAATTGAGTACTGCGCTTTCAAATAAGAAAAAGGAGGGATATTAATGAAGAATATAAGTACTAAAACATTATGCAGAATATCTATAGGTTTATCAATATACTCTATTATCATCAACGTATTAGCACATTGGGGATGAATCATGAAAGTTTAAGATTTAATCAAACAGCTTACTCGATTCCCTGCTGATGCGGAAGTGATGTTTGATGCAAGGATTGAGACAGACGTAAAAGTAAAGGAACTAATTGAAGCGATAGATACAGAATCTATTTATGCAGATGTTGAAGTTGAAGAAGAAGTTTCTATTACCGACATTGACTGGCTGAATAAAGATGTTTTGATAAAACTGGAAAAGTGAGGTTTGAGGTATGAAGAACAGAGAAAAATATGCTAAGGAAATTATTGATATTGCTATCGACAAAGGACATATTGCTGTGAGTAAAGAAAACAAAGTAGTCTGCTGTGAAGAAATAAGTTGCATAGATTGTATTTTTGACAAAATGACAGGGAATTGTTCAAAATTAAATAAAGAATGGGCAGAAAAGGAATATGAAGAACCGCCTGTTGATTGAAGCAAAATACCTGTTGATGCGCCGATTTTAGTAAGAGATTGCGAAGAAGAAGTGTGGGAAAAAAGACATTTTGCAAAATACGAGAACGGAATAGTGTACACATGGCGTTCAGGAAAAACATCTTGGAGCACATACAATGGTAGCATGACCAGTTGGAAAATGGCTAAGTTAGCAGAAGAGGTGGAATCATGATTATAGCAAATGATTCAAAAGTGGATTTCATCGGCGAAGATACAGAAATGTGCCTTGACCTTGCAAATATCATCCGAGCTTTACGGTTCAGATTTGAACAGCACTTTGACGAGGAGACAGCAGAAATGCTGATCGCACAGTCTGTAGAGGATTCCCGAAGAAAAGAATCAGAGGTAATAGAGGATATGAAGCAGTTTCAGAAATCGGCTTCAAGAGGACTGACAAAAGCAATGCTATTTTAAATAAGAAGAAAGGAAAACGGATATGGGAGATTTTACAATTGCAGAAGTAGAAAAAATGTGTGAGGACTTAGGTGTTGGAGTCTTGATCAATGACGGTCATGTAGTCGGATTTGAAGTAGAAGAGGAATAGCCATGGATAACAGGCTAAGAAAAATTGAGAATGCCTTGATATCTATGGGAATAGAACCCAGTATGCGTGGATTCTACTATATCGTGGAACTGACTGTAGGAAAGATAATAAATCCGACAAAGAAACTACAGGATATGTATGACGAAATTGCATCTGAACATGGAATTACAGGCGGTTCAGTTCATAAAGTTGTAACACGCACAGTAGAACTTGCGGACTCAAGAACTCCTACCTACAAAAAGTATATCGGGAGTGAGTTCAAAACGAACAGCGGTTTTGTTTCCTTACTGGCATTCAACATCAGAAGGGAGCTGGAAGATGAACAGGATAACGCTATGCGGCAGGATGAATGAAAAACCTACATACAGCCACACGGTAGGTAAAATCAGATTCTACAGCTTTCATATGATTGTAAGACGACTAAGCGGATATGAGGACATTATTCCATGTATCGCAGAACAGGGGATTGCAAATCAGATTCAAAACGGAACGGTGCATAAAATAACAGGTGCTATCCATAGTAGACAGGTGTTTGACGGAAAACGGACGCACTTAGAGTTATTTGTCCATGTAGAATCTATATCAATGGTATTTGAAGCAGATGGAAACCACACAGAAATAACAGGTGTTATCGTCAAAAAACCAGTGTTCAGGCAGACCCAAAGCGGAAGATATATAGCAGAGTTGCTAGTGGTATCTTCCAGGAAGAATAGAAAAACGGATTGCATACCGTGTATTGTGTGGTCAGTAAATGCTTTATTTGCAAAGAATTTAGCAACAGGTCAGACAGTTACTATAAAAGGAAGATTCCAGTCAAGGCAGTATGAGAAAGACGGACGGACTAAGGCAGTTTACGAACTGTCTGGAAACGAATTGAAGTTAGGAGTGAGAACGTGGAAGATTTGATTAAAAGTAAATCCTGCGATACGGTCACTATTTCGCAGGAACGGTATGAGCAGTTAGTTGCTTTAGAGAGCAGAGTTGATGCAGCGGTTGACTATATCGTTAATACGGACTTTTGCAACGTAAAGACCGCATTAAGAATCATGGGATTTTATAAAGAAGCAAACAAGCAGGCAGAGAAAGAAAAGAAACTGTTTGATTCATCAGAAGGAAAGGAGTTTGACGATGTGTAAGGTAATTAGATTAAAGAAGCTGATTCTTGAAAATTTCATGATGTATTCACAGGCAGAATTTGATTTCTCGGAACTGACAAGAATTATGGGGAAGAATGGCAAGGGCAAGTCCAGTATTGTGAATGCCTACACATGGCTGCTTTTCAACTGTGACTATGAATTAAATGACAATCCAGCGGTTAGAAGAACAGTTGACGGCAAGAACGTAGACGATATGGACACAGCAGTCACAGCAGTGCTGGATATTGACGGTAAGGAAGTTACGGCTAAGAAAGTGCAGAAGCGTACATATGGTGAAGCAGTAAAAAATGGTATTGTTGTTGAAACCGTAAGCGATACTAATTCATACTACATTAACAGCGTTCCAAAAACATTAAAGGCGTTTAATGAGTACTTTGATGTAAATATGAAGCTGTTTAAAATGTGTAGCAATATCAATGCTTTTATCAACCAGAAACCTACGGAAATGAGAGAATTTTTGTTCCAATTTGTCGGTAAAATATCAGACATTGATTTTGCAAGTAGTAATTCTGAATTACATGAACTTGTTCCTTTGCTTGAAAAATACAAAGCAGATGAAATTCGGGCTATGAATCAGAAAGTAAAGAGTGATTACAACACAAATTCTAAAATTTTGGACGGTCAGATCAAGGAAAAAGAAAGAGATATTCAGATTAAATCCGACATTGACACAGCAGAACTTGTCTTACAGAAAAATGCATTACAGGAACAGCTTGAACAGAATCTTTACAAGCAGAACGGGAATGAAAACTTACTGGCAGAGTATGATAAGGCTACACAGGATATCATGCAGTTGCAAATGAAGCTGTCTGAAATGCAGAATACGGCTAACAGTGAATTAGAAGTACAAAGGGCAGAACTTAGGGCAACCATGATGAACAAGAGCGTTGAAATTAACAGTCTGAAATCCAGTATCAGGCTTGCAGAGAATGAAATTTCCAACAGCCATAAGAAGATTACAGAACTGACAGAGGAAAAGGCAAGACTGTGGAATACATGGAAAACTATCAAGGCAGAGAAATTTGACTCCAATACAGCTATCTGCCCTACCTGTCACAGAGAGTTGCCGGAAGAAGATGTTAAGAATCTCATGGAAACCTTTGAAAAGTCAAAAACTGATAGAATCGGTAAAATTGAGACGGACGGATTCAAGGTTAAAGGAGAAATTGAAAAAGAACAGAAGTTATTAAAAGATAAAGAACAGTCGTTATCTAATTTAAACGAAAATTTGAACACTGTAAATAAAGAATACGCAGAAATGACTGCAAAGGTAGAATCTATCCCACAGTATGTTGATATCCACGACAGGGAAGATTATAAGTCTGTACAGGCTGAAATTGTCCGTAAGGAAGAATTATTGAAGCAGTCAACGTCACTTTCAGATATTAAGAAATCTTTGAAACTGGAAGAATCTGAAATCAGATCGCAGTTAGTAGAGGTTGAAAAGAAAATAGCTTCTACAAATACGGAATCTGATGAAATAAGACTGGAAGAACTTAGAAATCAGAAAACAGACTTGGAACAGGCGAAAACGGATGCGGAGAAAATACTTGCACTGTTAGACCAGTTAGACAGAGCAAAGAATGAAGCTTTGACAGATGCGGTCAATAGCCACTTCTCATTAGTTAAATGGCAGTTATTTGACACAGCAAAGAACGGTAATTATAAATCCGTTTGCATACCTACTGTAGAGGGTAAATCAATTCTTACCACCATGAGCAACAAGGGCAACAGGATTTTGGGAAGAGTGGATATCTGCAATTCAATTCAGAAAATGTGTGGAATCAGCACGCCAGTATTTCTTGATGATTCGGAGTCACTTGACGATTATAACCAGGCAAAGGTTGCTGAAATGGTTGATTCACAGTTGATTATGCTGATTGTAAATGAAAATGAGAGGTTAGAGGTGGGTTAAATGGAAAGACTTACAGACAGCAAAAGAAATTCTGACGGTACAGCATCTTCTAAAGAATCGCTTATAGACATAGAGCATGACAGACCTAGTGCGTATTGTGGTGAGATTCTTACCAAACTGGCAGATTATGAGGACTTAGAGGAACAGGGCAGACTGTTAGATCTTCCATGCAAAATTGGAGACAGGCTGTATTGGATTGATTATGAGGACGATGACGGGAACGAAGGACTTTGCATTAAACAGTACAATGAGGACGAAAAAGTACAAGCTATTGGAATTGACAAAGACGGTGACATATTTGTAATGCTTGGAATTGATAAATTTTTTACGGCTCCAGATACAATCGGTTCTCAATATGCACTTCTTACACTGGAAGACGCAAATAAGATGTTAGCAGAAATGAAGAAGAATGAAAGTGAGGAATGAAAATGAGCATTAAGTCTTACAAAGGTTTTAAAAAAGACATGACTTGCAAAGGATTCCAATACGAAGAGGGAAAAGAATATGAGACAGAAAAGGCAGAATGTTGCGAAACTGGATTTCACGCTTGCGAATATCCGTTAGACTGCTTTAGTTATTATTCGCCGAATGAGAGCGTATTCCACGAAGTTGAACAAGATGGAGAATTAGATAGAGGAGGTGGTAATACCAAGGTTGCTTCAACCAAGATAAAAATAGGAGCAAGTATTAACATTGCAGGAATTGTCAAGGCGGCTATTGAGTATACAACACAAAGAGCGAAGAAAGAAAACGGCAGTGATGAAGACTGCGGTGCATCATCGGCTACAGGCAACTGCGGTGCATCATCGG